>Ga0155269_130_pt2 | contig 1387 bp, 3 predicted proteins | sample RifCSPhighO2_02_FD_106237 | JGI IMG/M metagenome (GOLD analysis project Ga0155269, IMG submission 106237) | Burkholderiales bacterium RIFCSPHIGHO2_02_FULL_64_19 | reverse complement strand
GCCGATGGCTACGCCTACGCCGTCCCCGCAAGCCTGTGGCGCGCGGCCATTGATGTGGTGAACCGCAGCCAGCACCCTACGGCCGTTGGCCCACTCACTGCCGCCGAACTCAATCAACTCATGGCTGAGGCGCAAGCATGAGCAGCCACTGGATCGTCACGGCCGATGGCATGCCCCACTACCTCAGTGGGTACGACATGGCCCAGAACAAATACTCCATCGAGGTCATCGCCCACGCGGGCGCGCAGATCAACCGGTTCACCGGCCACTGCATCCGCCCCTACAGCGTGGTGGAACACCAGTTGCTGTGCGCAGACATCGCCGAACGCCTCTCGCTGCCTCTGGCCGTGCAGCTGGCCTGCCTCATGCACGACGCGCATGAGGTATTCGTAGGCGACTGCAGCTCTCCCGTGAAGTGGGAGCTGGGCCAGGCATGGGAGCGGCTGGAGTCGGCCCACGAAAACGCCCTGCGCCGCCATTTTGGGTTGACCGCCACCTTTGCGGCCCACCGAGGGCAGATCAAAGCCATCGACCTGATGGCACTAGCCACCGAGCGCCGCGACCTTGTGATCTACACCGAGGGTGTCTCAGCCCCTTGGGCCATTTTGGACACCCCGGGCCGCCAGGTGCGGCCCGCTCAATGGATGCGCCTGAACACCGAGCGTGCCGCCCGTCGCCATTGGGACGATTGGGCGCGGCTGTACCTCGAACGTTTCCACGACCTGCGCGCCGCCATCAATGCGGCACTGGTGACAAACATCAAATCAGTTTCGGAAGGCATCAAGCAATGACCACCCGCAAAAACACGCCAGCCATGCAGCCCATCCCCACGGCCAAAGTCTCCGGCAGTGGCAAGGTGCTGATCAGCCCCGTGCCATCGCAAACCGAACTGCAGGCCCGCCGCAAGAGCGAGCGCCTGGAGATCGCAAGCGCCGAGGTGCCCGTGCGCAACAGCACCACCAAGGGCGACCCGTACACCTGCCCCGAGCTGCGCACCAACCCCTACCGCCCGGGCTCGACAGACGCCTTCCGCCTGCCCAGCCGTACCAGCTTCCGCACCCCACAGCCTGCATAAACCATGGCCACCAAAGATCCACTCATTGGCCTCACGGTCACCATCAACCCCGACGCCAAGCCAGCCAAAGGCGGCGGCAAGCATCCCTATGCAGGCCAGCAAGCGCAGGTCATCGGCAAGCCACCAGGCGGGCGCAGCTACTGGCTACAGTGCGGCGCCGCACAGGTGAGCGTGCCGCTGGCCGACTTCACTGTCGTCGGCGCCGATGCCGCCCAGGCCGCGCCCGCTGACAGCACCCTGTCCCTATCGGAACTAGTGCGCAGCAAGACCAACCGGCAGATCATTGAAGACGAAGCCCTGCTGGAGATGGCC
>Ga0155269_102_pt1 | contig 1430 bp, 2 predicted proteins | sample RifCSPhighO2_02_FD_106237 | JGI IMG/M metagenome (GOLD analysis project Ga0155269, IMG submission 106237) | Burkholderiales bacterium RIFCSPHIGHO2_02_FULL_64_19 | reverse complement strand
GCACTCACGCCCGAGGCGGTCAATGCAGCATAGGTGTGACCCGTAGCTTTCCGGGTCAACAGTGTGGGAAGTCCACTCGCCCCATTGTTTGAATAAGAAGGGCACTCCAGCAGCTTCACATTGGTCGCGCAGACTTCGGGCCCAATCTGCGTGCATAGGGCGCGCGTCGGTGCCGCTCTCGCCGCCGACTATGACCCAGTGAAGTCCACTGCTGGCCATGGCCGATTCGGGTGTGGGCCAAAGACCTGATTTGCCATCGTCTGGCCCCATCATGTAGCCGATGCGCTCGGGCCCTTCATCATCGGCCGGTATGCGCCCGCTGCTGGTGAATTGAACCGGACCCAGCAGCGGCTCCATACTCAGGAATCGCACGCGTGCGGGCACCGCCAGCAGCTTGCAGATATCGCGATCAAACTCTGGTTGGTCGGTGATGGTGGCGCCGATCCATACGTTGTGGGGAGGGTTGCCCTCCTCAATCCATTCCTGCAGCCACCATGACAACGGCTGTGCATCCACGGCAGGCCAGTGCTCCAGCACGTATGCGTGGGCCTGCTGCAGGCGGGATACAGCGACACCGATGCGCTTCGTCAGCATCAGCCAGTCAAGGCGCGGTGTGGTGCGAATCAGCTCCAGCAGATCCACCAGCCATTCGATGGGCACCTGGTTGTCGATCCAATCCCCGAGGCTGAGCGTAAACACGCGCTGACGCCGTCCGTAGTGCAGCTCGAACTCGGCGGCCTGCTCATTCCAGCGCTTGGGCTTTGCCCAGTTGCTGGCGCTGGTGCGGCGGCGTGGTGCACCTGGCCCCCAATTGATTGCGGTGCCGCCAGCAAAGCGTGCGTTGCGCGTTTCTGCGTAGCAATGGTCGCAGCCTGGCCCTGCCTTCTGGCAACCTTCCCACGCGTTAAATGTGTGGTCGCACCACTCGATCTTGGTGTTTTCGCTCATGGTGTGACCGTCTCCTTTGGCACGTTGAAAAACCCCAGGCGCCCCTTGAACGGCACGAGGGGAATGGGGCTGCTGTCGCGCAGCACGAAGCCGTGGGAGCCGTCTTGCTTCCAGGGTGATGGGTGGTGCTGGCGGCAGTCGGTGACGTGGGTCCAGCCGACGAATCCACCGCGCGGCAGGTCTTCGTAGGCGGGCATGCTGGGGGGCAGCAGGCCCATGCGCAGCAGCTCCTCGCAGGTCTCGGTGTAGTAGCGGCGTGGCATGGTCTGGCCTGCGTGTACCAGCAGGCGGCCACGGAAGTTGGTGGGCCAGTCGCGGTTCTCGATGTCTTTGAAACCGTGGACGATGAGCCAGGCCCACGGCTGGCGGATGCTGAGGGCGGCGATCATGCTGTTGCCTCCATGCCCAGCTCGGCCGGGTCCACGTTGAGCAGCTCGCCGCCTCCCTGGCTTTGCATGTGGGCGATGACGCGCTTGGTGGCG
>Ga0155269_126_pt4 | contig 1477 bp, 1 predicted proteins | sample RifCSPhighO2_02_FD_106237 | JGI IMG/M metagenome (GOLD analysis project Ga0155269, IMG submission 106237) | Burkholderiales bacterium RIFCSPHIGHO2_02_FULL_64_19 | reverse complement strand
TACCCAGCCAGCTCCCCACCCCGCCTCACGAACCGTGAAGTACGGTGCGCCCGTGTTGGGGTTGATGGGAGCGCAATCCGCGCCAGTGGTGCCGGTACCGATCACCCCGACGTGCTCGCCAACGATCCGAAAGTTGGTGCTACTGGTGAAGTGCAGCGCCCAGCGTTCGGTGATGGCGCCTTCGTTGGTCACCTCGATAGGGGACAACGTGTCGTTATATGTTCCAGTCGCTGGGTCGCCATCGACCGCATCCAGCCAGCTGATCCCGTCCCAGGTGAACTGATCGAACACCAAGGACACCCGGGCGCGCATGTCGCCCAGCAGCAGCGCGCTGCTGACATAGGTGCCCTCCACCGGGTAGTTGTGGGTGAGCGGGCGTGTGAAGCGGATGTGGCCGCTGAGTTGCGCGTCTCCCACCAGGGCCGTGTCTTCAATGCGGTGCTCTACGGTCACAGGCTGGCTGTAGCCAGTGACATCCGTATAGGAGCCGAGGCCGGTTTCGAGATCCACGGTGTAGCCGGTGTTGATCGTGAGACCGTCATGGCCCAGCAGGCGCACGCGCGAGAGTCGTGTTCGGCCGCAGTCGAAGGTATCGCCGTTGGCAACGGTGGCAGGCGCCAGCTTTTGCACGTTGCCCACCACGGCCACCCGGCCCGCCGCATGCACGGGCACCAGGCCATCCGTGGGCAGGCGCACCGAGTTGATGCCCACAATGGACGCATCCAGCGGAATGTAGGTATAGGCCACCGCGTTGTAGCGCAGCGTGCTGGCACGGGCTGTGTCCAGGTCAACCACGCCCACCCCGGCAATCCCCATGTACGACAGGTCTGCAGTGCCCAGGCTGGTGGGCACCGGGCTGCAGAACACCAGCTCCACGACCCCGTTGTCAACGTTGATGGTGCCCTTGACGCGGGCGCCGTCGATCTTGCCGTTGGTGCCCGCCGTCACGTTGATGGGCGTGCCGTCTTCCATCTCGCCCACCAGCGAGAAGCTGCCCGGGCGCAGCGGCGCCGTGGCGGTGCGGAACATCACCTTCGTGTTGCCGGAAATGTCCCCCGACCCAGAGACTGGGGGCGCCTGCACCGCGCGCCATTCGGCGAGCGCATTGGCAGTGCCCGGGGTCCAGGTGGTGAGTTCGAGCATGCCCATTGCTGCGCTCACCGTGCCCACCGGCACGCCTGCGCCGGTCGCGGGGTTGATGCTGCCCAGCAGCACGCCGGTATTGGCCGCCAGCAGTCGCCCGCCCGCCAGCTCGAAAGACACACCTTGCAGTGTGTACCCATCCGCCAGGGTCAGCACGCGGTTGATGTAGGAGTCCACCGTGACGGACACGGGGTCGATTGGGTCGGTGGAGGCTGTGCCCGGGATGTAAACCAGGGTGTTGAACGGGTTGAAGGTGCAGTCAGCATCGAACGTGAAGCCTGCCCCTGCGTAGTCGCCCAGGCGGCCACCCATCAGCAGCCAGTTCTGGCCGGTG
>Ga0155269_129_pt1 | contig 1914 bp, 2 predicted proteins | sample RifCSPhighO2_02_FD_106237 | JGI IMG/M metagenome (GOLD analysis project Ga0155269, IMG submission 106237) | Burkholderiales bacterium RIFCSPHIGHO2_02_FULL_64_19 | reverse complement strand
GCTGTACCAAAGGGCCAACGCTGCAAGGCCATTCGCCGCGATCAGATCGCCCTCCGGGTCGGCCTGCGCCAGCACCAGCTTGTTGTCTACGATCTCGCCGCAAGGCGACGCCAGCACCAAGACGGCCAGCGTGACCGACGTGGCGCTCAGGAAATGCAACCGCGATGCAGCGCCACGCGCCAGCAATCCTTCCAGCATGGCCACAGCGCCCGCGTCGGTGAGCACCAGGTCGCTCATTCTGGGTAGCCCTCGGGCTTGATGCGGTCCGCGATCACGGCGCGCATGCCGCTGTCTGGGTAGATCGCGGTGAGCGTGTAGGTGAAGTTTTCGTCGATGTCTTCGAAGGCACCCAGCCCGGTGACGGGGTTGCTCCACTGCTCGCGGACCACCTTACCGTCAATGTCGCGCTCCAGGCGCACCTTGGCCCATTGGGGCGTGTAGGTCTTGGGGGTGGTGGCGGGCAGCACTTCCTTCACCACTTCAAAGGGCACACGGCCTATGCCCGGGCAGATCAGCAAATCCTTGGTCTTCAACGGCTTGTGAGCGTTGCCTGGCAAGGGGCGAAGAATGCCGGTCTTGGTGGCCGAGACGAAGCGCCCAAGTCCATAGCACTGGTGCTCGATGTACTCAGGGCTTGGGCCGGTACCCGTGGTCACATCCCCGCCATGGAGTTGCAGCGCAGTGGGCCAGCGCGCAATGGTGGTCCTTGCCCCCACGACGATGCCATCCACGTTTTGTGGCGTTGGGAAGGTCCAGGTCAGGACTACCGACTCACCGCCCGACGCCCAGTAGCAGCCGGTGCCGGTGTTGTCGTCTTTCAGATTCGCCAGCGCCCCGCTGGGCGCGGCACTGGCAGTCAGTGTGGCGGCGGCATCGACGCGGGTCGTGCCGTTGTAGAGATGGAACTCCGAGATCTCCAAGGTAGCTGGAGTGGCGGCAGTCAACGCCAGAGCGCGCCAATACTTGTGGGCGGCCATGGCTTATCTCCAGGGGCCGGTGATATCAATAAGCACCGCCTTCAGACCTGAGTTTGCGTTCACCGTCGACAAGCAGAACGTCGAGACAAACGACCGCCCATCCGGCATGTCCAGAATTGCATGCACATCGATAAGCTTTTCAGCGCTGGGGCATGGCCCAAATTGCACACCAGGGAACGATGCTCGGGGAAACGATGCGGTGGTGTCGTGGTACAGCACACGGCCCGTGGGTATCGCGCCAGTGATGGGGTTCGGGAGGTCTGTGAGGAAGCCCATGTTGAGGTCGCAATGGGTAGCACCACGCACGGCGGTTCCGGCGCCCGACACGCCGCGTGGAACTGCGACAAGATAGTCAGAAGACCAGTAGTCCCAGACGTAGGTGCCTCCGGCAGCCGCCCAGTTGCTGTCTACACCGCCAGCAATCACAGTTGCAAACGGGTCACCGCCCGGGCTCTCGGGAACCAAGTCACCGAAGACCAATGCCTGATGAGCCCGCGCGTTCCCGCTGTAGTAGTTGAAAGACGACTGCACGCAGAGGTAGAACGTGCGGCCGTCCGATGCAAAAAGATAAGGTGCATTCCCGGTGCCTGCCGGGTCTTCATCTTTGCCCCAGTAGTAGCCGCCGTTGAGCTGCGCAGCGCTCGGGAACAGGCCCGTGCCTGTGGAGATCGCCGTCATGTTTTCGTAGCCCACGGCGCGCGCATAGTTCGCGGTGGTGTCGTTGATGCGAAGGTACTGGCCGTGCGCGGCCGGGTGGGCCGACTTGTAGGCGGCGAGGTTCGTGCCCGAGAAAGGCTTGTTGAACCCGGCCGGTGCCATCTTGACCGTGATGGTGCCCGTGGCGGTGCCGTCGGCCGCTGCCGTGGCCCACTTGACGACGTTGGGCGCCACGGCTGTCACTTTCTGTTCACCGTTTAAAGCCGTGAGGGCGCCTGTT
>Ga0155269_119_pt4 | contig 2219 bp, 2 predicted proteins | sample RifCSPhighO2_02_FD_106237 | JGI IMG/M metagenome (GOLD analysis project Ga0155269, IMG submission 106237) | Burkholderiales bacterium RIFCSPHIGHO2_02_FULL_64_19 | reverse complement strand
TCCACATCCAGGCCAGGTAGCTCACAAATGCGCCCACCAGGGCCTGCACCAGCAGCGAGCCCCAGGCAAACGCGCTGAACTGCCAGACCCAGGCCTCGCCCAGGCCCAGCGATAGCACTGGCAATACCGCCGTGCTCACCGCCACTTGATAGAAAAGCTGCTTGGCCGGGGCCACGCGTGCGAGCGGTGTGGTGCGGATGACCACCGTGGTCAGCGCCCACGTGTTGGCGCTGTGGGTGACCCGCAGTTCCAGTGTGGCGCGGGCAAAGCTCCGCTGCCGCGCCGCCACCACAATGGCGCGGACCGCGTTCAGCGAGGGGCACGCTGGGTGGCATGCTGGCGATTTTCAAACGCGTGGGACGTCGCGAAATCGTCTGGCGTGAAACGGTTGTTTGGCAAGTCGTTTGTCAGAGGCTGCATGCTGCGCCTTTAGGTTCCGTTGTCGGCAATCCCCGGAATCTGATTCTGAGGCGGTGAACCCGGCCAACGGGCTGTATAGGCCGGGTGCACAGGGGTCAGGGGCAGGCCCAGACCCCGTTGCGGCGGTTGAAAAGCTCGCCGTAAAAAAGAGCATTGCCATTGTTGGCTAGTGCCCATGAGGCGGCAGTCTCACGTGCAATGACAGCCTGCCGCTGCCATGCTGCGCCGTCGCGCGCAAACAGGGCGATGTGCCACCCCGGTGCTGTGCTTCCGGTGCCCGGGCTTGCGCACGTGAGGTCTGCGGCCGTGATGTGGTATTCCGCCGGTAGCGCGTTGGGCGCGTTCCGGGCTTCCACCGCCATGGTGTTGCCGTCGTGGGAGAGCGTCATGGCGCTGTACCGCGATGCGGCAATGTCCAGGAAATTCACGATGCCCACAGGCAGCCGCGCTTGTTCGGTCCATCCATCGACCCCGTTCTGCGCGTAGATATGCACGTGCGGTGGCGTGAAGTTCACGCCGCGGGTGATGGCGCCGCTGTTCAGTGCCAGCGTACTGCCGTCGCCCGACAGGGCGAGGGCTGTGCCCACGATGCTGTCGCCTGGCGCGAAATGGCTTTGCGCGGCCCACGTGGTGCCCGTGCGCACATAGGTGAAAACGGCGTTGGAGTCGTTGGTTGCCGCCCCAAAGCGCCCCGTGACCGCCAGCAGGTTGCCGTTGGCCGACAGTGCCAGCCGGTCGGGGACTATCTGGCAGGGCTGGGGGCAGGCAGCGGGCGTCTGGGTCGAGGCAATCGTGGTTGGCTGGCTCCAGGTGCCGCTGCTGCGCTGGTAAATCTGTACCTTGGACTCTTCGCTGGCGGCCAGCGTGTTGCCGTCCGCTGAAAGCGCGATCCGGTACGCACTGGTGGGGATCTCCGCCTGCTGCTGCCATGGCTGGCCAGCGGCCGTGCGCGCGAACACCAACAAGGTGCTCGTCGAGCCGTTGTAGCTGCGAAGGACCAGGGTCAGGCCGTCTTGGGATATGGGGTCGAAATTGCTTGATGAGGATTTGAGGGGGGCACGTCCCGAGGAGAATTCGTAGCTGATGCGGCTGGGAAGGTCCAGCGCCTTTGCTGCGGTGAAGGCTCCACATCCATCGCTGTTACAAGCCCGCAGGCGGAAGGTTGCGTTGATGAAATCAGGGATTCGGGCGAGATTCAGGTGGCCGAACTGTCGTTGCGTCGTGGAGTAGAAACTGAGGCCTTGCGCCGCGCCCATCTGTACTTCCGTCTGAGGCCCTGGGCCATCCATGTCGGCAAAGAGCTCATAGCGCGTGGCGCCCGGTGTGGCGCTCCACGCAAAACTCAGAGCCCCGCTGTTCTCAAAGTTCTCGGGGGCGGGCAGCGTGCTGGTGACGGGGGGCTGGTCAGGCTCTGCGGAGCCTGAGCCGCCGCCGCAGCCTGCCAAGGCCAGTGCGGCACAGCCCAGGGCCAGCGTGGCTCGCAAGGTCGGCAAGGCCCGGGGGGCCCACTGGTGAACGGCTTCGGGTGCAAAGGTCAGTGTGACGTGACGCATGGATACCTTTTTGAAGAAAGCGTGAAATGGTGCCCGGGTACCGGTGGCGGTACTTCGCAGCGGTGATTCAGACCGTCCCAGTGTGTTCTTCCCACACACCTGGACCAGGAATCTTCGACAGCGAGTGTCATGAAAATGATAGCTGCCATCACTACGCAGGTAGCCTATGGCACTATTTGATACAAATGCTCAACCCGCCCGCCGGTTCACCAGCACAATGCCCGCCGCCACTAGCACCAGCGCCGC
>Ga0155269_108_pt2 | contig 2310 bp, 4 predicted proteins | sample RifCSPhighO2_02_FD_106237 | JGI IMG/M metagenome (GOLD analysis project Ga0155269, IMG submission 106237) | Burkholderiales bacterium RIFCSPHIGHO2_02_FULL_64_19 | reverse complement strand
CTGCGCCCAGCGCGCCTGCAACGCGGCGCCGATGGCGGCCAGGTCTTCGTCCGTGGCGGGTGCGAAACTGGTCAGTACGAACACCGGCGGGTAGGCGTCCAGCGACCACTGCTCAGAACCCGGATGCAGTCCGCCCCGCCCGTGAAAGACGCGTTGGGCCTCAACGGGCAGGGGCATGGCGGCGATGGCGTCGAGCAAAGCTTGCATGGAGGAGCGGGGGCGGGTTGGAAAAACGAGACTATGAGAAAAAATGGCCGCTGGCGCTTGAAATATAAGCGCTGTTAGCTACTGAAATAATAGCACCATCCATTATCGTGCCTGCAAGGACCAAGGCGCCGTGCCGATCCGCGCCACCATCGCCTCGCCAGGAGCATGCAGGCCATTCTCAAGGTGCGTCGTCGGCCTGCAACGACCTGGATCCTGCGTGGAAAACCGTGGTCAGAAATGCAATTACAGTCGCTGCCGGGCCATCGGTGCGGCTTTACCATCATCACAAAGGAATTCCATGTTTTCCATTCTCGGAACCATCGTTGTCGGCTTCATCGTCGGATTGCTCGCGCGCGCCTTGAAGCCGGGCAATGACAAATTGGGCTTGATCATGACCACCGTTCTCGGCATTGCCGGGTCGCTGTTGGCGCGCTATGTGGGCGTGGCCATGGGCTGGTACGGGCCCAACGCGTCCGTCGGCTGGATCGCATCGATCATCGGCGCCATCGTGCTGCTGGTGATCTACGGGCTGGTGAAGAAGAAGGCCTGATGCGCGGCGGTGCATTGCCCGGCGGCACACCGCGATAGGCATCGCAGGCTTTAACGCCTGCGCCGCCCGCATGTCCTCATCCCGCCGCCTCCTGCAGCATCAACGCCACATGCTGCAGCAGCATCACCGTCTTGCCGTCCTCGATCACGCCGCTGCCAATGCCCGCCAGGGCTTCGGCCAGTGGCATCTCGATCACTTCGATGTCCTCGCCCTCGTGGGCGAGGCCACCTCCGGTGCGGATGCGGTCCTGCGGTTCGTATTCGGCGATAAAGAAGTGAAGCTTTTCGGTGACCGAGCCGGGGCTCATGTAGGCCTCGAACACCTTGCGTGGCTGGCGCACGCGGTAGCCGGTTTCTTCCTCGGCTTCGCGGCGGATGCAGGTTTCGGGGTCGTCCCCGTCGAGCAGGCCGGCGCAGGTCTCGATCAACATGCCGTCGGCACTGCCGTTGAGGAACGCCGGCAACCGGAACTGGCGTGTGAGCACCACCGTACGACGTCGCGGGTCATAGAGCAGCAGGGCCGCGCCGTTGCCGCGGTCATAAGCCTCGCGGCTCAGCGTCTGCCACTGGCCGTCGCGGCGGCGCAGGTCAAAGGTCACCTTGCGCAGCGTGTACCAATGGTCGGAAAGCACCTCCACCGACTGCAGCTTGACCTGCTCGGTACTGGCGGGCACCGGTGCGGGCACGGGGCGGCTCACAGGCTTGGCTCCGTTGCGGGAATGGCTTTGGCAGCGCAGGCGTGCTGCCGCAGCGGCCATTCATTCACGGGGTGCACCACGGGGTCGCCGTCGGTGCCTGAGAGGTAGGGGCCTGCGATAAGCACCAGGAGCGGAGGGTTTGGGTGGGTGGGGGTGGACATGGTCTTGCAAATTTTTAATCGTGCAATATCATGCACAAACATGCAAATTCACGCAACCCTGATTTTGATCCACGGTTGCCCCGCTTCAAGCCCATGCTCACTACCCAACGCAAACAACTCATCCTGGAGCGCCTGCGGCAAGACGGCCAGATCGTGGCCAAGGCCCTTAGCGAGGAACTCGGGATCTCGGAAGACACCGTGCGGCGCGACCTGCGCGAGCTGGCAGCCGAGGGCCAGCTGCAGCGCGTGCACGGCGGCGCCCTGCCCGCATCAAAGGCCGTGGGCAACCTGCAGGTGCGCGAGCACCTTGCCACCGACGACAAGCGCGCACTGGGCCGTGCCGGCGCGGCTCTGGTGCAGCCTGGCCAGGTGGTGATCCTCGACGGCGGCACCACCTCGCTGCAGGTGGTGCAACACCTTCCGCTGGACCTGCGCGCCACCGTGGTCACCCACAGCCCCAGCGTGGCTGTGGCGCTGGCGGATCACCTGCAGGTAGAGGTGCTGATGCTGGGCGGCCGCCTGTTCCGCCATTCGATGGTGAACGTGGGCGCCAGCGTGACCGAAGCCGCCATGAAGCTGCGCGCAGACCTGTACCTGATGGGCGTGACGGGTGTGCATGCCGACGCCGGGTTGACTACCGGGGATTTTGAAGAGGCCGCCGTCAAGCGCACGTTGCACGCGCGCGCTGCAGAAAC
>Ga0155269_130_pt1 | contig 2716 bp, 2 predicted proteins | sample RifCSPhighO2_02_FD_106237 | JGI IMG/M metagenome (GOLD analysis project Ga0155269, IMG submission 106237) | Burkholderiales bacterium RIFCSPHIGHO2_02_FULL_64_19 | reverse complement strand
CGCATCGCAGGCCTGCGCCGGGTGCCCGTCCACATCGTTGCCGCCGACAACAGCAACGCCGTGGTGATGCAGCTCATCGAGAACCTGCACCGCGCAGACCTCAACCCCCTGGACGAAGCGCACGGCATCCAGCTGCTGGTAGACGCCCACAGCATGACCCGTGAAGCTGTGGCCGACGCCCTGCGCAAGAGCCGCAGCCATGTGATGGAGAGCCTGCGCCTGCTCAAAATCTGCCCCGAGGCCATCGCCGCACTCAAGGCGGGCACGCTCAACCGCAGCGTGGCCCTGCTGGTGGCCCAGCGCCCCACGCCAGCCCTGCAGGTGGAGTTCACCAGGAAGGTGCTCACGGGCGGCCCCGATGGCGGCCCGCTCAGCTACCGCAGCGCCAAGGATCTGGCCCAGCGCAACTACATGACGGACCTCACCCAGGCGCCCTTCGCCCTGGACAACGCCCAGCTGCTGCCCAAGGTGGGCGCATGCACCCAGTGCCCCAAGCGCACCGGCGCCAACCCCGAGCTGTGGGACAAGGCGGGTGCAGACGTCTGTACCGACACCGCCTGCTTTGCCGACAAAAAAGAGGCCCACTACGACGTCCTCAAGGCCGATGCCCAGGCCAAAGGCCGCCAGATCATCACCGGCCGCGAAGCCCGCGAGCTGATGCCCACAGAGGGCGCCACCCCCAAGGGCTACATCCTGCTCGACAAGCCCAAGAAGGGCGGCACAGAGCCCATGCGCGAGGTGCTGGGCCAGGAAGTGCCGCAAAGCAAAGTGGTGCTGATCGAGACGCCCACGGGCGGCGTGGTGGAGGCCGTGCCAGTGCGTGCAGCCGGTGAAGCGCTGCAGGCAAAGGGGGCAGCCAAGCCAGCAGCCAAGGCCCCAACGCGCACCAAGGAAGAACTGGAGGATGAATACCAGCAACGCTGGCGCAGCGCCGCAGTGCGCGCCACCATCGAGGGGCTGCGCGTTGACGCCGAGCCCGACGATCTGGACTCACTGCCCCAGCAGGCCGCATACCGCGTCCTTCTCACCATGGCCCGTGAAACGCATGACGAAGCGCTGGCGCAGATCTTCCAACTGCGCCCAGGCTTTGACGACGACACCCTCCAGAGCGCCGTGCGAGGTGTGGCGGAGTCCCCGCCGCGCGTGCAAAACATGGTGCTGCTCATGCTCGCGGCTGCCTTCGACCACGGCCCCATGTTCAACCGGCCCGCCGACGAAGCCCTGCACCTTGAAGAAGTGGCCGCCATCGCCAAGGTGGACATCGGCGCGATCAAACGCGAAGTGCAGCAGGCGATGAACACCGAAGCAGTCGAGCGCGCGGCCGAGGCAGACGCTCAGACAACAGCACCCCCCGCCGACAAGGCCAAGCCAGCACTCAAGCCCAAGGGCAAAGGCAAGGCCGTGGACGGCACTGGCAAGGTCAGCCAGGCAGAGGTGATGGCAGGCATCGCCCAGACCATGACCGCAGCCCAGCCGCCCGCCAGCAACAACTTCGAGCCCGGCCAGAACGTGCGCGTACGCATCGACCTCAAGAACGCCAAGGGCAAGCTGATGCTCACCAAGGGCGCCAACGGCGTCATAACCAGCAAGGCAGGCGACCGCGCCTGGATGCTCAACGTGCCCGACCTGCCGGGCGCCAACGGCTTGATCGCCGACTACACCGAACTGGAGGCTGCTGATGCCGAAGAATGAATCACTGCGAGTCCAGCCTGCACCTGGGGTGCAGGAAGAATGGTTGCCCATGGAAAGCGCGCCAAAAGATGGGACGTTGGTCCGACTGCTGGTGGAGTTTTCGCACCACGCCACAGAAGACGGTGAGGGACCACAACCCACTATCGGCTCGAACACAGCGGACAACACAGGTGAGGATATGGGGTGGCAATTCGCGGGCTGGTGCTGGACGCAGGACCGCTACACCCAAGGCGAAGGGACGCCCGTTGGCTGGTTGCCGATGCTCTCCGCCACACCCCAGCCACTGGCTACAGCGCCCATCGACGATCACAAATTGCGTGACATCGCGTTGCAGACCGCGTGGAGCTACGCCTTTGAAGCGGAGGCGCCGAAATACCTGCCTCGGTCCTCTGTCGAGGCTGCCGTGTGGAAGACGCATCGCTGGGTCATCGCGTCCATGAAGAAGGCGATCGAAGCGGACCGCGCAACCCGCTTCGTCGATCTAGTCAATGCAGCAGGCATCCTCGCAACAGATCGCCCTGGCGAGGTAGTCAAAAAGCTAGACGCTGCATATGTCCGTACAACTCTGAAAGGAGGTGCGTGATGGGCCTCCCCCGCTACCGCATCCCCCCACGCCGCCAGCCGGAGCCGGTGAACACCATGTTCAAGGCACGCGTGCGCGCATCGCGCCTTACCGAGGCGGAGATCCGCGAGACCATGGACGCCATCCGCCACTGCGCCACCCGTGTGCGCGAAGGCGTGGCCACCGAGCTGCAGGTGCAAACCCTGCGCACCACCATGCTCATCGCGTTAGAGATCGAGCGCCTGGGCTACGTGCGCGGCATGTCGGGCCACATCGACGCCGCATTGGTCGCCATCAAATCCGTGCTGGATCGAGGCAACGAAACGGGCAACTGGCGCCCTACCCCGCTGCGCTACTACGAGCTGGACGCCATCACCTGCATGGTCGATCTGCACGACCACCAGCTGCGCCAGCTCAGCGCTGGAGAGCTGCACACCGCCACCAAGCGCGTCATCGCCCACA
>Ga0155269_118_pt6 | contig 3723 bp, 4 predicted proteins | sample RifCSPhighO2_02_FD_106237 | JGI IMG/M metagenome (GOLD analysis project Ga0155269, IMG submission 106237) | Burkholderiales bacterium RIFCSPHIGHO2_02_FULL_64_19 | reverse complement strand
CGTGCACAGCCCGCACCCGGTGCGTCCCGCCACTGAACCCGCTTTGCGCCCTATTTCATGATTACTATTAAAAACATAGCTGCTCGCGCTTTACTGATAGGCGCTGGAGCCGTTTTTTATTCAAATTCTGCCTGGGCGCTGCTGCCCATCCAGCACTGGACGGAGGGGAACGGCGCCAAGGTCTACCTGGTCGAAAGCCCGGTCATCCCCATGGTGGACGTGCAGATCGACTTTGATGCTGGCAGCCGCCGCGACCCGGCGGGCCAGTCGGGCCTGGCCAGCGCTGTGGCCGCCATGGCCAGCAAGGGCGTGAAGGCCGGGCGCGACACAAGCACCGAACCCGCGCTGGACGAAAACGGCCTGGGCGAGGCTTGGGCCGACCTGGGCGCCAGTTTCGAGGTGGCCGCCGACAACGACAGGCTGCAGTATTCACTGCGCTCGCTCACCGACCCGCCGCTGCTCGACAAGGCCGCCCGTCTGGCCGCGCGCCAGATCGGCGAGCCCAGCTTTCCGGCCGACGTGTGGCCACGCGACCGCGCCCGCTGGAGCGCCAGCATCAAAGAGTCGCTGACACGCCCGGCCACCGTGGCCAACCACGCGTTTGAAGCCGCCGTGTACGGCAGCCACCCCTACGGCGTGCAGACCACCGCAGAGACGCTGGCGCGCATCAGCGTGGCCGACATGCAGGCGTTTCACACCCAGCACATCGGCGCCTGCCGCGCCAAGGTCAGCATTGTGGGCGCCGTTTCGCGCACACAGGCCCAGGCGCTGGTGGCCACGCTGCTGTCGCGCCTGCCCGTCAGCACCGGGTGCGCGCCGCTGCCGCCCGTGGGCGAGATCGCAGCGCTCGCTGCCCCCGCCGAGCAGAACATCCCCTTCACCTCGGCCCAGGCCCATGTGCTGATTGGCCAGCCGGGCTTCCAGCGGCGCGACCCGGACTTTGTAGCGCTGCTGGTGGGCAACCACATCCTGGGTGGCGGCGGTTTTGTCTCGCGCCTGACCAACGAGGTGCGTGAAAAGCGCGGCCTCAGCTACAGCGTGTACAGCTACTTTGCCGCTGGCATGCACGCCGGCGCCTTCACGGTGGGCCTGCAGACGCGCCCCGACCAGGCGGCCCAGGCCGTGAAGGTCTCGCGCGACGTGATCGCACGTTTTGTGGCCGAAGGCCCCACCGAGGCCGAGCTGCGTGCCGCCAAGGACAACCTCATCGGCGGCTTTGCGCTGCGCATCGACAGCAACAAGAAGCTCCTGGGCAATGTGGCCAACATCGCCTGGAACGAGCTGCCGCTCGACTACCTGGACCAGTGGACGAAGAAGGTCGAAGCCCTCACCGTGGCCGACGTGCGCACGGCCATGGCCAAGAAGCTGCAACCCGAACGCATGGTGACCGTGGTGGTGGGGGGCAAGCCATGAGCCGCTCAACCCTGAAGACCACCGCCATCAACGCCGAGATCCGCAAAGCCCAGGCTGCAGCGGCCACCCCCCCGGTTGCCGCTGGCAAAAAGGGCGCGCCCAAGGACAAGGCCGTTGCCGCAGCAGCGCCCAAGGGCGCGGGTGAAATCCGCATCATTGGCGGGCAATGGAAACGCACCCGCCTGCCCGTGGCCCAGCGCCCCGGCCTGCGCCCCACGCCCGACCGAGTGCGCGAAACGCTGTTCAACTGGTTGGGCCAGGACCTGACCGGCTGGCGCTGCCTGGATGCCTTTGCGGGCACGGGCGCGTTGGGGCTTGAAGCCGCGTCGCGTGGAGCGGCCGCCGTGCAGCTGGTGGAAAGCGATGCCGCTCTGGTGGCCCAGCTGCACACCCTGCAGCAGCGCCTTTCGGCCACGGCCGTGCGCGTGCAGCGTGGCGACGGGATTACCGCCCTCAAACAGGCGGCGCCCGCCAGCATCGACCTCGTGCTGCTGGACCCGCCGTTTGACAGCGACCTGTTCGTCGCTGCCCTGCAGGCCGCCTCCAAGGCTGTGGCCGCCCAGGGCTTTGTCTACCTCGAAGCGCCCCGCGCCTGGACGGACGAGGAGCTGGCTGCGAGTGGCCTGGTGCTGTACCGCCACCTCAAGGCCGGCGCCGTGCACGCGCACCTGCTTCAGCGCAGCGCCTGAAGCACGCAGGGCCGCAGACCCGCAGCGGCCTACCTTTTCAACGTCGCCAGCCGGGCGCTGCCGTCGGCTTCGATGCCCGCCATGTTCCAGCGCAGCGTCTGCGGCAGCCCCGCCAGCGTGGGCTGGCGCACCCAGGCCAGGTGCACCGTGTAGCTGCCCGCAGGTGGGCTCGGCAAGGTCCAGGCAGTGTTGATCTGTGTGGGCACACCCGGAAGAATGGCACGCGCCTGGGCGGTGCTCAGCAGCTCTCGGCTGGCCACCACCTGGCCGGTGCCATCGCGCAGCTGAGCCTGCAGTTGCCAAGGGGTGTAGAGCGGTGCGTTACCCGTGTTGTCCACGCGCACCTGCACCTGCACCGTGCTGGGCGTGGGGGCCGTGACAGTGATGGGCCCCAGCGCAAAGCGGTAGCCCGCCTCGCGCCCCACGGCCGCCAGGTGGGCCTGTTCGGTGCCCGTAAAGCTGGACCACGGCGCGTTCAGGTTGCCATTGCCCACGGTGGAGACATGGAAGTCGCGCACCTGCTGCAGCGCGGTGGCGGCGTTGGTCTTGGACTCGCCGGGGCCGAAGGGGCAGAACTCCGCGATCCAGGGGGCGGTCTTCCAGCGGTCCGAGATCTGTGCCCAGTCGCTCGGGCGGTCGGTCCACTGCTTCATGAAGCCGTCCTGCGCCAGGCAGTCCCAGCGCAGGCCCACCGGCAGCGTGGTGGTGGTCTGCTGGAAGAACGCGTACTGCAGCGTGTCCAGGTTGGCATGCGGGATGAACATCGCATGCTGCGCATCCGGGAACCTGTCGAAATGCATCTGCGCAATGCTGCGCTTGGTGGCGTTGGAGGCCGGGGTGATGCCTTGAGTTTCCAGGGCCGGTGTGTAGACCACGTTGCTGGTGCTCATGGCCCACTCGCCGTATTGCCCGTACAGGCCCACGTCGATCCAGGCCAGGTCCGACGTGTCGCCCAGCGCGGCGGCCACGGCCTGCAGCAGGGCCTGCATGCGCTCCAGCACATAGGGGTGGTTCCAGTTGGGCACCAGCGTGGGAGGCAATGCGGGCGCGGGCGGGGTGGGGGCGGGCATCGGGGCCGCCCACACACAGGCGGGGTTGGGTGCCGAGCATTGCGGCTGCGCCGTGCCCGCACCGTGCAGGTAGGTGGGCACGTCCAGCGTGTTGGTGCCGTAGCCGCGCATGGCCTGGATGCGAAACGCAAACTGCCGCCCAGCGGCCCGGGCGGCGTCGCGCGCGGCCACCAGGTTGCCGAGGGTGTATTGGCCGGGTGTGTTGCCTTCCAGGTCTTTCCAGAGGTAGCGCTGGTAGGCGGCCTGGGGTGGTGCCGATTGTGCGAGCGGCACGTCACCCGGGTCCGAGCGCCACTGGTAGTAGCCCCGGCCGGGGTTGGGGGTCAGGTCGCTGGCGATGGCCAGGGGCGCGAGCAGGGAGTTCACTGAAACCACGCTCCATCCCGCGCTGGGCGGGGGGGGCTCCGGAGGAGGTGGCGGTGGTGGTACCGAGGGTGGCTGCGACGGCGGCGGCGATGGGGGTGGTGCAGACGGGGGCTGCACCGGCGGTGCCGTGGGGGCCAGCGGGGGCGGTGGTGGGGGTTCCGGCGTGGGCCCTGGTGCGGGCGCCG
>Ga0155269_118_pt1 | contig 3924 bp, 2 predicted proteins | sample RifCSPhighO2_02_FD_106237 | JGI IMG/M metagenome (GOLD analysis project Ga0155269, IMG submission 106237) | Burkholderiales bacterium RIFCSPHIGHO2_02_FULL_64_19 | reverse complement strand
ATTGACCCCGCGCGAGGCCACCTACCGCGCCATGCGTGAAGTGTCCGGCCCCATCATCGCGATTGCGCTGGTGCTGGTGGCAGTGTTCGTGCCGCTGGCCTTCATCAGTGGCCTCACAGGCCAGTTCTACAAGCAGTTCGCGGTGACCATCGCGATCTCCACGGTGATCTCGGCGATCAACTCGCTGACCCTGTCGCCCGCCCTGTCAGCACTGCTGCTCAAGGGCCACAACGAGCCCAAGGACGCGCTCACGCGCGGCATGGACAAAGTGTTCGGTGGCCTGTTCCGCGGCTTCAACCGCCTGTTCCACCGTGGCTCCGAGGCCTACAGCGGCGGCGTCAAGCGCGTGATCGGCCGCAAGGCGCTGATGTTCGTGATCTACCTCGCGCTGGTGGGGGCCACCATGGGCCTGTTCAAGATCGTGCCCGGCGGCTTCGTGCCCGCGCAGGACAAACAGTACCTCATCGGCTTTGCGCAGTTGCCCGACGGCGCCACGCTGGACCGCACCGAGAACGTGATCCGCCGCATGGGCGAGATCATGAAGGAGAACCCCAACGTCGAAGACGCGATTGCCTTCCCGGGCCTGTCGATCAACGGCTTCACCAACAGCTCCAACGCCGGCATCGTGTTCGCCACGCTCAAGCCCTTTGCCGAGCGCACCCGCGCCGACCAGAGCGGCGGCGCCGTGGCAGGCCAGCTGAACCAGGCCTTTGGCAGCATTCAGGACGCGTTCATCGCCATGTTCCCGCCACCCCCGGTGGCGGGCCTGGGCACCACGGGAGGCTTCAAGCTGCAGATCGAAGACCGTGCCTCGCTGGGCTACGAAGCCATGGACGGCGCCGTGAAGGCCTTCATGGCCAAGGCCTACCAGACGCCCGAGCTGACCGGCATCTTCAGTAGCTGGCAGGTCAATGTGCCGCAGCTGTACGCCAACATCGACCGCACCAAGGCACGCCAGCTCGGTGTGCCGGTGACGGACATCTTTGACACGCTGCAGATCTACCTGGGCAGCCTCTATGCCAACGACTTCAACCAGTTCGGCCGCACCTACAGCGTACGCGTGCAGGCCGATGCGGCCTACCGCGCGCGGGCTGAGGATGTGGGCCTGCTCAAGGTGCGTTCCAGCACCGGCGAGATGGTGCCCCTGTCGGCGCTGATGAAGATGGAGCCGAGCTTCGGCCCCGAACGTGCCATGCGCTACAACGGCTACCTGGCTGCTGATGTGAACGGCGGCCCTGCACCCGGTTATTCATCGGGCCAGGCGCAGGCCGCCATCGAGCGCATCGCGGCTGAGACGCTGCCCCAGGGCATCACCTTCGAGTGGACCGAGCTGACCTACCAGGAAATCCTGGCGGGCAATTCTGCCGTGCTGGTGTTCCCTCTGGCCATCCTGCTGGTGTTCCTGGTGCTGGCCGCGCAGTACGAAAGCCTCACCTTGCCGATTGCCATCATCCTGATCGTGCCCATGGGCATCCTGGCGGCCATGACCGGCGTGTGGCTGAGCAACGGCGACAACAACGTGTTCACGCAGATCGGGCTCATCGTGCTGGTGGGGCTGTCAGCGAAGAACGCGATCCTGATCGTGGAGTTTGCGCGCGAACTGGAGTTTGCCGGGCGCACCCCCGTGCAGGCCGCCATCGAAGCCAGCCGTCTGCGCTTGCGTCCTATCCTGATGACCTCGCTGGCCTTCGTCATGGGTGTGCTGCCCCTGGTGCTGTCCACCGGTGCCGGCGCCGAAATGCGCAGCGCCATGGGTGTGGCGGTGTTCTCCGGAATGATTGGGGTGACGGCCTTCGGCCTGTTCCTTACGCCCGTGTTCTACGTGCTGCTGCGCAAGCTGGCAGGCAACCGCCCGCTGGTGGAGCATGGCACGCATGTGGCGCCCATCTCGCACACCCCGGGCAGCGGCGGCATTGCCCACCCGGTGCTGGCAGCGCCGCGCAAGGAGCACGAATGATGCTTTTGAAAACGGTGACAAGAAAAATCTTTGTGGCCCTCGCCACGTGCTCCGCGCTGCCGAATGCACCGGGCGTAACGACTGGGGCAGGAGAACAACCATGACCGAATTGCTTTTGAAGAAAAACTCCACCGAGGGTGCTGTCTTTGGCGTGCGCAAGCGCAGCCTGCTCGCGCCCCTGGCCGCCGCCCTGGTGCTGGCCGGTTGCATGACCCAGCCCGTGGCCCCCGCGCCGCATGCGGGTGTGCCCGTGCCCACCAGTTTCACGGCAGGCGGCGACGCACTGCCCGCGGCGCCCTGGACAGTCGCTGCCCCCGCCGAAGCGCAGCCGCGCGGCGAGTGGTGGCTCGGCTTTCAAGACCCGGTGCTGGCCGATCTGGTGCAGCGCGCGGGCCAGGCCAACACCAGCATCCAGCAGGCCGCCGCGCGGCTGGCCGAAGCGCGCACGCTGCTGCGTTCTGCCGACGCCGCGCGCTCGGTGCAAGTGGGCGCCTCGGCGGGCGTTGCACGCCAGGCCGGTGCCAACAGCACGGGCAGCGTGGTGCCATCCACGCTGGGCACGGCGGGGCTCAATGCTTCGTACGAGCTGGACCTGTTCGGCCGCCTCTCGCAAACCAGCGACGCCGCACGCCTCGACGCCGACACGCGCGAGGCCTTGCTCCAGAGCACGCGCCTCATGGTGCAGGCCGATGTGGCGCAAACCTACCTGCAACTGCGCGCCGTGCAGGCCGAGCAGGTGCTGGTGCAAGAGAGTCTGGCCGCTTACCAGGACACCCTGCGCCTGACACAGCGCCGCCTGCAAGCCGGCGATGTGGCCGAGCTGGACGTGGCCCGTGTGCAGACCGAGGTGGCGGCCACCGAGTCCGATGCCCTGGGCTTGCAGCGCCAGCAGGCCTTTCTGACCAACGCGCTGGCTGTGCTGGCCGGCGAGGTGGCCAGCGGCTTTGTGCTGCCGCCCGCAACGGGCGATGCCTCGTTGCCGGTGATTCCGCCGGGCGTGCCCGGCACGGTGCTGGCGCGCCGGCCCGATGTGTCGGCCGCGCAAACTGCCGTGCTGGCCGCGCAGGCACGCGTGGGCGTGGCGCAGAAGGCGTGGTTCCCGGCCGTCACGCTCACCGGCAATGCGGGGCATGCGTCGCCAGAGCTGGGTGACCTGTTCAAGTGGTCGGCCCGTGCTTGGGGCGTGAGTGCGCTGCTGTCGCTGCCGATCTTTGACGGCGGCCAGCGCGATGCACAGATCGAGGGCGCCAAGGCCCGCCTGGAGGCTGCGCTGGCGGACCATCGGGGGCAGGTGCTCAACGCGTTTCGTGACTTTGAGGACCAGTTGACCTCGCTGCGCTTGTTGTCTGGCCAGGCCGAGGCGCAAGGGCGTGCGGTGACTGCGGCGCGGCGGGCCACGCAGTTGTCGGATGTGCGGTATCGCAATGGCTTGGTGAGTCAGCTGGAGTTGCTGGACGCGCGGCGCAGCGAATTGCGCAATCGGCGGCAGGAGTTGCAGGTGCGGACGGCGCAGTATGTGGCGACGGTGGGGTTGATTCGGGCGCTTGGAGGCGGGTGGGGGGATCAGCCTGCTGTGAAGTTGGCGCAGGTGTCGCAGTAGTTTTTTTGAGTGATTTTGGCTGCTGGCGCTTATCTATAAAGCGCTGGAAGCTATTGTTTTTGTAGTTCTTTGTTCTTGGGGAGCCGTTCGGCCTGAGCTTGTCGAAGCCTTGGCGTGCTGGTTTGAAAAGCATGCTGGGGTTGAGGGCGGAGGCCGGGATGTCGCCCCGGCGGGCGAGTAACTTTCTTTTGGGTCGCCAAAGAAAAGTAAGCCAAAGAAAGGCGACCCCCAGTCTGCGACCCCTGCGCTTCGCTACGGGGCAAACCTGCGTCGGGGCGGTTGCGGGGTGCGCCGTGGAACTCGCTTTGCTGCTGCGCAGCGCCGCTCGGACAACCACGGCGAGTCAGTTCACGAAGCATGGGCGCTT
>Ga0155269_126_pt2 | contig 3928 bp, 3 predicted proteins | sample RifCSPhighO2_02_FD_106237 | JGI IMG/M metagenome (GOLD analysis project Ga0155269, IMG submission 106237) | Burkholderiales bacterium RIFCSPHIGHO2_02_FULL_64_19 | reverse complement strand
TCGCTGATGTCCGGGAAGATGGCGTTGCTGGCGCCATCGGGGATGACAACGCCGGTCGGGCCACCCCCGCCGTCCGGGGTGTCGGTCATGTTCTTGGATGCGAAGAATTTGATGTCGCCGGATGCGATGGACATGGTCAGACTTCCAAAAAGTTGAGTTCGAGGCTGCAGTAGTAGTCGGAGGGCTCGGGGTCGCTGTAAGGGACCACGGGCTCCACTTGCTTGATGGCGCCGCTTTCTTCTGCGGTGCCGTGGTCAAAAATGACCGTGCGCGCCACGCCGTTGTGCGTGAGCGTGAATTGCTGCTCGGGCAGTGCTGCCCAGGCAAGCAGGGTTTCCATGCCGGAACGGAGAATCCAGGCGCTGTCTTCGCTGCCTGCCAGCGTGATCAGCCTGCCGCCCACGCGGGGGCCAGCGTCTACCAGCAGCGCGCCGGTGAGGCTGCGTTCTGTGGCCTGGGCCACCGGAGACCAGCGGAATTCATTGACCCACAGGAGGTCTTCAGGCAATTCCAGGGTGGTGGAGCCGTATGTGAGAGTGATGGCCATGGGCTACCTTGAGACACGCTTGCTGTCGGCCAGCGCGGTGAGAAACTTCTGCAGCACTTCGCGCCCTTGTGCGTCGGTGTTCACCGCGCCAAGGTCTTGATTGCCGTAGTGAAGATGGACGGGCACGCCCGGGGGTTGCCGCGACACGCCGCCACGGTTGCCCGAGCCATCGCCATCGCTACCCGATGAAACGCCGCCGCCCCTGCCGCCTGTACCGTTGCCACCGCCACCACTAGAGCTACCGCCGCCACCGGCACTGCCACCAGCGCCACCGGGGCGGGAGGAGGTCGATCCATCCTTCCCGAGCGACTTGGCCAGCTCGCGTTCGATGCGATCAAGCTCCGCAGCAATGTTCCGTTGCTCCAGCAGGCTCTGCTTGCTGCGCATGTTCCCGTAGTTCTTTTGATAGGCCTGGAGCTGCAGGCGCAGTTGCCAGGCCTTCATGGCAAGTTCATTGCCCACAGCCTCCTCGCCATAGCGGGCGGCGATCTGCTGGTTGATATCGGTGTCGTTCACACCTGCATAGCGGATGTCGCGGGAGTTCCCGATCAGATCCGAGCCATTGCCAACCGTGTATTTGTCTTTGTCGCCACCAGGGGTGAGACGGTGTTTGTCGTAGATCTTTTCGAGGGCTTTGGCATTCGCAGCTGCTTGCGCCGCCGCAGCGGCCATATCCCGATAGCCGCCTACAGCGCCACCGGCTGCACGGCCCACGCGGTGTGTGGCTTCCTCCGCATCGCGCATAGAGCGCACGATGGTGCGGCCGCTCTCATCTACTTCGACTTTGAGACCCGCCGCCGAGGCCTGCGCAGCAATGTTGGCGTCCACGATGCCGCGATTGGCCTCCACCATGCGCTGGATCATGGCCAGGGCCGCAAGCTCTTTGCGGCGCTGCCAGGCCACGTAGGATTCGCCCTCTTGCGCGCCCGCCTTGGCGATCACGGCGTATGCCTCCCGGGCTTCGGTGGCAGTGCGCTGCAGGCTGGCCGAAGACTCCAGGCCCAGCCGCTTCATGGCCTCAGCAACGCTGTTGATGCCAGGCGTGGCCTGATCAAGTGCGGCTTTCAACTCCTCGGCCTTCTGCCTGGCTTGATCAAGCAGGCCATCGGCCACCTTGTCACCCAGCGCCCTGCGCACCTGTTCGACCCGGGCGCGGAGTTCGTCCAGGGCCTTCTGGCTGTCTGCCGTGTTGATGGCCTGGGTGAAGCTGGCGGCCAGCACGCGCCCGGCATCTACTCCTTGCGCCTTCAAACGGTCAAGGCCACCGATGACGACATCGAGGTCATTCAATGCGCTGCGCGATGCAGTACCGATCTTGCCCTGCAGCTGGTCGAACTCCAGCCCCGTGCGTTTGACCGCTTCACGCAGGACGTTGTCCATCATCTGGGACACGCGCTCAGACTCGCGGCCCGCTGCCTCAAGGGTTGACTTGATGCGATCACGCAGGTCGTTGAGCACCGTCTCGGATGCGCCGTTGGTGATGGCCTGCTGCAGCTGGTCCTGCAGCTTCTTCGCGTCTTGCGCAGCAGCAGTAAAGGCGGTGCGGGCTAGCACTTCGAACTTGGCAAGGTCTTGCCCATCGAGCGCCTTTGCCCAGGCGGCTTGGAACTCACTGGCCGTCAGCTTGCCGTCTGCCAGCAGCTTGTCGAGCACGGCAGAGGCGGTGCGGATGCCTGGGGAGTTCGACAGGTCAAAATCCTTGCCGATCTTGCCGACCGCATCGGCGACAGAGTCGCCCGAGGTGCGCAGCTTGTCGAACTCTGCGATGAGGCCCACGCTCTCCTTGGTCAGGTCGAAGACCCTGTTGCGGGCCTCCACCATCTTGTCGTTCTGCAGCTGCAAGGCCGCCGCCTGTGCCTTGCGGGCCTCTGTGTCACGAGCGACGGCCTCGGTGGCTGCGCGCTGTTGAGCTTCGTAGTTCTTGAGGGTTCTACCCGCCTCGGTGAAGCTCATCGCCCACTCAAAGACCGATGTGGCACCGCGCCGAATCTCCCCATTGAACAGCACCACCGTTGCGATCAACCCCAGCGGGCCGCCCAGCAGGCCTGTGACCCCACGCACCGCGCCCCCCAGAAGGCCGAATGCTGCGGTCTTGGCACCCGTTGCTGCCGTGTTCGCCACAGCCGCCGCCGTGGCCGCTGTGGTGGCCTTGGTGGCCTGGCCCGTGAAGGTGGCAATCGAGGCCCACGACGCGGCATTGGCGGTGCGTGCGGCTGTGGACGCCGTGGTGGCGGCGATGTTCGCTGTTTGCGCGGCGGTGTTGGCAGCGTGGGCAGCGGCATTGCCCACCTGCGCCGTGGTGTTCGCAGCCACTGCGAGGGTGTTCTTTTCGACAGCAGCCGTGGCCGATAGGGTCTTGAGCGCCCAGGCGCCAAAGTCAGCAGCCAAGCCAGCGATCTTGATGGCCGCCCACAACTTGCCCGCAGCAGTGAGGGTGGTCACCAGGGTGTCAAGGTTGCCAGCCAATGCGTTGATGACCTTCGCCGCGTTGGCACTGCTGACCAGACCGTTGTCGGACTGGCCTACATACAGGGTCCACTGCGTGGTGAGGTTCTGCAGAGCGCGGCCCACTGTGGGCGGCAGCTTGGAGAACTCGTTTGCCACCACGTCGGCCTGGCCGCGCAGCGCCTTCATCACCACTTCGGCCGTGAGGGCGCCCTGCCCGGCCAAGTTGCGCAGCTCGCCAGTCGTCACACCCAGGCCGTTGGCCATGGCTTGCGCAAGGCGTGGCGCCTGTTCCATGACGGAGTTGAATTCCTCACCGCGCAGCACACCCGACTGCAAGCCCTGGATGAGCTGCGTGATAGCGGCCCTGGATGAGTCGGCCGAGCCGCCCGATAGCTGGATGGCCTGATTGATGGTTTCAGTGAGGCGCAGGGCGTTGTCTTGGGCAAACTGGGCAGACTGGCCCGCCTCTGTACCTGCCTTCGCCAGGCGCGCGAACAGCGTGCCGGTTTCATTGAGCGCGGTGTTCGTGCGTAGAGCGACTTGCGCCACCCCATCAAACGCGGCTTGAAACAGCGGGCCTTCGCCCGTCGCCAACTTGACGCGGGCTTCGAGGTTGCGGAATTCGTCGGCGGTGTCTGCCACGCTCTTGGCAAGGCCCCCGGCATAGCTGCCGCCCAGCGCCACAGTAGCGATCTGCTGAATGCGCTGCAGCTGCGTGCTGATGGAGGTCATGCCCTCACGCAGGGTGCGCTGGTTCTGCGCCTGCACCTGGGTGGACTGGGTAGAGGCGGCGGCGGCCTGCTGGTAGGCAGGGGCCAAGGTGGCCACTTCCTGCCGCACCTGAGCGACCGCACTGCGCAGACCTGCCTCGGCCTGCGCGAGGTTGGCCGTGCTGATGCCAACTGCCTGCATGATCTCGCGCGTCTCGGTGAG
>Ga0155269_108_pt5 | contig 4875 bp, 5 predicted proteins | sample RifCSPhighO2_02_FD_106237 | JGI IMG/M metagenome (GOLD analysis project Ga0155269, IMG submission 106237) | Burkholderiales bacterium RIFCSPHIGHO2_02_FULL_64_19 | reverse complement strand
TGTGAGAAAGGCGAGGGCATAGCCCGCCACCCCAAAGTAGGCGGCGTGGCCCAGCGACACCAGGCCAGTCACGCCCTGCAGCAGATCCAGGCTCATTGCGAAGATGGCCATGATCATCATGCGTGTGACCATCTGCACGTAGAAATCACTGCCGACGACCGGGAACAGCAGCAGCGCAGCCAGCCCCAGTGCCAGGGCGAATTGCACGCTGCGCGGCAGCACTTCGATATTGGCGCGGGGGGTACTCATAGGGGGGCGCCGGGCTGCGAAGCGTGTATGGCGTGGGAAGAGCGCGAAGTGACAGTGGCAAGCATCGGGGTCATCATTGTTTGAACAGGCCTTCGGGTTTCCACAGCAGCACAGCCGCCATCAGCATGTAGACCAGCATTCCGGCCATCGATGGCAGCAACACCTTGCCAAAGGTGTCCACCAGCCCCACAAGCAGGGCCGAGATCAGGGCGCCACGCACGGAACCTATGCCGCCGATCACCACCACCACAAAACACATGATGAGAACGGACGAGCCCATGTTGGGATAGACGCTGGATACCGGCGCGGCCACCATGCCCGCGACGGCCGCCAGGCCCACGCCCAGCGCAAACACGATGGCATGGATGAGCTTGATGTTCACGCCCAGGGACTCGGCCATGTCGCGGTTGAAGGCACCCGCGCGGATCTTCATGCCCAGCCGCGTTTTGGAGATCAGCAGGTACAGGCCCAGCGCCAGCGCCATGCACACGCCTGAGATGAACAGCCGGTAGACCGGGTAGGAAAGGGTGTCGGTGAGCGGAATGGACCAGTCCAGCATCGCTGGAATCGGGACGCCGTGCACGTCGTCCCCCCAGAGGATGGAGCGCAGTTCCTCAAAAATGTAGATGAGGCCGAAGGTCAGCAGCACTTGGTCCAGGTGGTCGCGGTGGTAGAAGTGGCGAAACAGCAGCCACTCCAGCGCCAGGCCAAACAACACGGCCAGCCCGGCGCCCCCAAGGATGGCCAGCGTGAGGCTGCCAAAGTGGCCCGACAGCGAATAGCCCAGGTAAGCCCCCAGCATGTAAAAGCTGCCGTGCGCCAGATTCACCACCCCCATGATTCCGAAAATCAGCGTGAGGCCGGCGGCCAGCATGAACAGCAGCAGCCCGTACTGCACGCTGTTGAGCAACTGGATCAGGAAAGTGGCGAAGTCCATGGTGGGCAAACAAACAGGGGATCAGGTAGCGCGGCGTGTCGCCAGCAAAAGGGTGCCCATCAACGTGAACAGGCCGCCCGAAATGCGGTTGAACCAGCGCATGCGGGCGCCAGAGCGCAAAACGGGTGCCAGCCGTGCTACACCCAGTGCACACAGCGTGAGAACCGTGAATTCAAAAGCCACAAAGGTGCTTGCCAGCACGGCAAACTGCGGTGCCCATGCGGCGGTCGGGTCCAGAAACTGGGGGAAGAACGCCGTGAAGAACAGCAGGGCCTTGGGGTTGCTGCCGCCCACGATGAGACCCTGGATGTAGAGCTTGCGCGCGGGCACCACGGCCTTGGTCTGCGTGCCGTTGGCGGGCATCTCGTCGAACACCGTGGTCTGGCTGCGAAATGTCTTGATGCCAAGCCAGATCAGATACGCCGCGCCGGCAGCCTTGAGCACCCAGAAGGCGGTTTCCGATGCCGCCAGCAATGCGCCAAGGCCCAGGGCCGAAAGCAGCATGGTGCCCAGCACTGCCGTCACGCTGCCTGCAGCAGCGGCGAGGGCCTTGCGCGGGCCGTGCTGCAGAGAATTGGTCATGCACATGAGCATCGTCGGGCCGGGCGAAAGAACCAGCAGGGCCACTGCGGCAAAGTAGAGCAGGTAGGTACTGAGCGACATAGGATTGGGTGGAAGGCAAGGTGGCCGCAAAGTCCGGGCGCACAGCAGACAGGCCTGCCATGGCGGCAGTCCATCAATGCATTGTGTCAAAGCTGCGGGGCGGACCGGACCCGAAGTCCAGCACGCGCCGTGCCCCGGGCAGTGGGGTGAGCGCGTCAGCCCATGCGGCAGCCGGCACCGCTGTCGGCCAGGGCCTTGGCGGCAATGCCAATCACCTTGTTTTCCTTGTTCTCGACGCGGCGCAGGTAGATGTCCTGCACGGGGTTGTGTGCCTTGCTCATGGTCCACTTGCCGCGTGGGCTGTCGATGGTGGCGCTCTCCATGGCCTTGATGACGGCAGCCTTGGCAGCGAGGTCGCCCTTGACGGCGTTGGCGCCCTGCACCAGCAGCAGGCCGGTGTCGTAGCCCTGTACCGCGTACACATCGGGCTGGCTGCGGAAGGCCTTGGCGTATTCCAGGCGGAATTGCTTGTTGCGCGGTGTGTCCAGCGAGTCGCTGTAGTGCATGGTCGTGATGATGCCTTCGGCAGCGGGGCCGGCAGCGTCCAGCACGCCTTCGGTGAGGAAGCCCGAGCCGTATAGCGGAATCTTGTCCTTGAGGCCTGCGGCCGCATAGTCCTTGATGAACTTGGCAGCACCGCCGCCCGCGAAGAAACAGGCCACGGCGTCGGGCTTGAGGGCGGCGATTTCGGTCAGCAGCGCCTGGAATTCCACGTTGGGGAAGGGCAGACCCAGTTCCTTCACGATGGTGCCGCCGGCTGCGGTGTAGCTTTGCTTGAAGCCTTCGAAGGCTTCGTCCCCTGCCGCGTATTTCCAGGTGATCCACACAGCCTTCTTGTGGCCCTTTTCGACCATGGCTTTGCCCAGGGCCAGCGTTGGCTGGGAATTGCTGAACGAAGTACGGAAAACGTTGGGGGCACACAGTGCGCGCGTGGCGGCATGCACGCCGGCGTTGGGAATCAGGTTGAGAACCCCTGTATCGCGCGCCACCTTCTGAATGCCCATCTGCACACCTGAATGCACGGTGCCAATCAGCACATCCACCTTGTCGCGCTGCACCAGCTTGCTCGCGTTCTCGACACCCTTGCTGGGCTCGGACTCGTCGTCCACCTTGAACCATTCGATCTCGCGACCGCCGAGCTTGCCACCCTGCTGGTCTATGGCCAGGCGCACGCCGTTCTCGATGGCGCCCCCCAGTTGTGCAAAGGTACCGGTGTAGGGCAGCATGAAGCCCACGCGCACCTTGCCGCTTTGCGCACGCACGATGGAGGGCAGCAACAGCCCTGTAGATGCGGCGCCCACGAGGGCGGCGCTACGGCTGATGACGAGGCGGCGGGTGGTCATTGGACTTGTCTCCTTTGTTTAGGCTTAAAGTAATTTACTGCAAGCATTCGGTGGTGAATACCTATGGGTTACCCGTACCGTCAGGCAAAGGGCTCCCGCATTGCGAGGTGCCCGAGGGCTGCAACCGGGCCCGGCGGCAGAGGCTCGCCGATGATGGGTTTACCAGGGGCTGCTTGACGGACATGGAAACAAATTTATGAATTAAAGTGCAGTTTTGTATTTTTTGTGCAGTATAGATCGTGTGATTTTTGCTGTGGGCAGATATTTGAGCCTCCGGTATCAGTAGTTTCGAGCATAGGCACGGTTCTGAAAGCCCTGACGGGTTGTTTGGCCGCGAGTGTGGGGGCTCTCTGGATGGGAGTGCTTCAATGCCCTGCAAAATGGAGGCATGGGTAACTCTGGAGGCCGGTGTTGCCTGCTCTTGAAGGGGCTGCGCCCCGTCTCGCCGGAAGGCGGGCAAACCGCATGTTTTCGATTGCTTCATGCCCCCTTCATCACCCCCATCTTCATCGTCCACTTCCCAATCCATGCGGGTGCGTCTAGCCCGGTGGTTGCGCCATTTCTGGCCCGCACCGTTAGGTATCGACGGACGCGAAAGGCTTCGCTTCATTGTGGGCGCCGTGATCGGTGTACTGCTGACGGGATTTCTCAGCCGCTGGTGGGCAGGGGGAAGCAGCGCAGGTCCCTGGATGGTGGCATCGCTGGGGGCGAGTGCGGTCCTGGTGTTTGGCATGCCGTCCAGTCCACTGGCCCAGCCCTGGCCGGTCCTGGGAGGAAGTACTTTGTCTGCGCTGGTGGGCGCCGTTTGCTCCGCGTTCATCCCGGACCCGGCACTTGCAGGGGCGGTTGCGGTGGGGTTGGCTATTGCGCTGATGGTGCCCCTGCGTTGCCTGCATCCACCGGGCGGAGCAATGGCGCTGTATGTCGTGCTGACCGCGGGGGACGGGTGGCATCTGGCCGCATTTCCCATCCTGTTCAATGTGATCGTTCTCTTGGTCTCGGCCGTGGTCTACAACGGCCTGACAGGGCGCCGGTACCCCCATCCTCAGCGGATGGCGGCCCGAACCGATATTGCTCAGGGCGCTTTTACCGCCTCGGATGTGGATGCAGCGTTGGCGCACTACAACCAGGTGCTGGACGTGAGCCGTGCCGATCTGGAAGGGCTGTTGCACTTGGCGGGCCGGGCAGCCTTCCAGCGGACGCTGGGGGAGGTTCGCTGTTCGGACATCATGTCCAGGCCACCGTTTGCGGTGGAGGCGGGGGTTTCCCTTAAAGACGCCTGGGCGTTGATGCGCGCCCAGCAGATCAAGGCGCTGCCCGTGGTGGATGCTCAACGCCTGGTGGTAGGTATCGTGACGGTGGCGGACTTCATGCGGCTGGCCAACCTGGATATGCATGAAGGTTTGGGGCAGCGTTTGCGGACACTAGTCATGGGGCGTACGGGGCAGCCCCAGAATGTGGGCGAAATCATGTCGCACCCGGTCCAGGTGGCCCACGTGGGGCAGCACGCCATGGATCTCGTCCCTCTGTTTTCCCAGGGCGGGCACCACCATATTCCCATTGTGGAGAGCGAGGGCCGTCTGGTAGGAGTGATCACACAGACGGACCTTGTGCGGACGTTGGCAGCAGCTGTGCAAGGGCGCGACGAGGGAGGCTCTGCGGGCCCCACCTCGGTGCGCGGGC
>Ga0155269_130_pt3 | contig 5951 bp, 12 predicted proteins | sample RifCSPhighO2_02_FD_106237 | JGI IMG/M metagenome (GOLD analysis project Ga0155269, IMG submission 106237) | Burkholderiales bacterium RIFCSPHIGHO2_02_FULL_64_19 | reverse complement strand
GATGAACTGCAAGGCACGCAAAGCCTCCTCGCGGGGCAAGTCATACCGCAGCAGCGGCACCAGCAACGTGCCCGTGGGCAGGAACACCACCGTGTCATCCTCGCCAGGATCGCCCGGCCAGCGCAACACAAAGGGCTCGGCCAGGTAGCGGCAGGATTCCCCCTTCACGCCCTTGCGCTCCAGGTAAGGCGATTGCCCATCCTTCACGCCCCGGCGCCACACATCGATAGCCTCTGCCATCGCGTTGGCAATCTCGGCCCGGCGCTCGGCCGCCGCCTTGGCGCGTTGCGCCCGCAGCTCCGCAGCCCGGCGCGCACGCTCCTCCGGGGAGAGGGGCGCCCACTCCACATCCACCTGCTGGCGAGCGCCTCCGTGGCGGTACGTGCCAAAAGAGCCCACCACATACTCGCCACCACCCTTGTCAGGGTCTCGGCGGAAGATGCGCAGCTTGTACCAGTCCTTACCGTCTTTGCCACAGGTCTTGCTCTTGGGCGTGTCCAGCTTCAGCGGCAAATCCTTGTCACGCAGCTCGATTCCGAACTGCTTCATCTGCAGCAGCACGTCCTGATAGTTGTCCATCAGCCGCGCCCTGCCCCAGTGAGTCGCTCCAGGCGATGGGTCAACGCAGAGAACTGCCCCACCATGGCCTCCATCTGGCGCGCCAGCATCTGCGCCTCAGTCTGCGGTTCGACGGGGACCGGGGGCGCATAACCAGCCTCACGCAAGAGATAGGCAGTGAGGCCATGAAACCCCACCTCACGGGCCAGCCGCATCAACAGCAGCAGCTGAGACGGGCTCAAGCGCTCGGCACGCGACCCATTCAAGCAATCGAGCAGATGGCGGGCGGCGGTCTCCGGCGCCTTATCCGGCCAGATCAGCGGCCCCACCTTCTTGGCGCCCCCCAGCGCTTTCACCGCATCCTTCGCGGCGTCCAATTCATCTTCATACAGCAACGGATCATTCACAGCAGCTCACCTCATGACTGTGCTGCCCGCAACGTTCCGAACGGTTCCGAATCATTCGGAACCGTTCGGAATGCTTTTTTTGGGCAAAAAAAAGAGACTTCAGTGCATGGAGCCATGCACTGAAATCACCATGAATAAAAAGCCCGCCAGCCGTGCGCCCAAGGAGGGAGGAAGGAACACAAAGGGAGGAAGCACGACCACCGCTGCAAGCGGCCACGTGGCGGAAAATGACCCGTGGGCCTCGAACGCCCGCGAATCGAAAACAGGAACCATTGAAGGAACACATGAGCGACAACACCCAGCCATTCACAGCAGAAACAGCCAACGCCATCATCGACGCCCTGGGCGCCGTGGTGTTTGCCACCGTGCGCAGACTGCCGCCAGAAGAGCAGCAAGCCTTCGCAAAGGACTTGGCAGGCATGGCAAAGGCAGCAGAGAAATCGGGCGAGACAGCGCTGGAGACCATGCTGATCGACTTGCACCGGGCAGCGGTGAAGGCGGTGTAACGGGGTCCACGTACCGGGTCCGCGAGGCCTTCCAGCTGGTGAACTCATTCACAAGTCGCTGCACGGCTGCGGCCTCGGTGCAACTGGCGCACTGGGCAAGACGGCGGGGGGTAGTGCTACGCATGGCCACTCACCCCTGCCCTGCTGAGCCGCCATCCCTGCCGCTCAGACGCTGGACGCACCACTCGGCCCAGCGCGCTTCAAGGTCGTGCTCCTCCAGCAACGCGCCGGCGTCAGGCTCCAGGCCCATGGAGCGCAAGATCATCACGCCCTCGGTGGTAGCGCCCACCAGGTCATACAGCTCCACCGCAGCGGCCAGCAGCGCCCGTTCCTCAGGGCGGCGGGTCACGGTGAACACGGTGGGCGCGAACAGCTTGCGATTACGCAGCGTTGTGCCAGCGGCTTCGGCCCAGCGTTCGGCCATTTCTAGCAGGCTCAGGGTGAAGGCTTCATGCATGAGCAGCCTCCGATCCGTCAGCTTGAAGCACCTCATCCTGCTTACCAGGGCCGCAAACCTGATTTGCAAGCCGGTCCAGACGGATAGCGTCATCTGCGGCTTTCGCAATGTCGCCGCCCTCCCAGCGCGATATACGCGGCTGTGGAATACCGGCCCGACGCGCTATTTCGGATTGCGACAATCCCGCCTCGCGGAGGCGCTTCAGGTTTTGCCTAGTGGTGCTCATGCCGCAATCTTATTCGATCTCGCATATCAAATGCAATGCGATTTCGAATTATTGACTAATGCATAGTTCGACCATGAAAGGCCGAGACCTCCTCCAGTTGCTCCTCGAAAAGCGTGGGATGTCCGCTAACGCCCTCTCCACAGCGATCAAGGGCGCCACCAAACAACCTCAAATCCACAAATTCCTAACTGGAACAGCAGCCGAGCCGCGCCGCAGCACACTCGCGCCTATCGCCGAGTTCTTTTCTATCCCCGTGGATGCCTTCTACGACGAGTTCTTAGCGGACAAGACCGCCTACCAATTGGGCTTGGTGGATGCCACCGAAATCAGTGCTGAAGCCGCAGCGGCGTCGGGTCACACAGCACGCGAAACAAGCGCCCCGATTCCCTTTGCGCCACCACCCCCCAAGCAACCGAACCTCAGAGACGCACTCAGGCGAATTCGTGATGCACTTGCGCATGAGTCTCCAGGTGTACGCCGTTCAGTCGTGGCCATCATGACGGACCTGGCAGATCGGGCCGACGACCACGCGTTCAGCGACCAGATGATTGAGCGAATCATGGGCGCTCTAGGGCGACAGGGAAACGACGCACCGCCACAATCTACCCCTTCACCACAAAACCTGACCGGAGGGGCTAAATGACGCGCACGCGCAATATTGGAGTATCGACACTCGCGGTGATCGGCCTGCTGCTGATCATCGGACTGGGCTACACAGGCTGGACGGCGTACAAAAAAGCGCAGGACCGCGCAGCCTTCGCCGCTGCCGTGTCGTCTGCAAACGAGAAATTGGACAAGGCAAAGGCGCAGTGGGTGGACGCGCTAACCATTGCTACCAGCACACCCCGCATTGGCCTCGCTGTGCCCATCACCAATCTCCAGAAGATCAGGCAGGAAGTCCAGGCGCTGGATGTGCCCCAATGCCTTTCTGAGAGCAAGGGCCACTTGATCAAGGGTATGAACGAAGGCCTCGATGGCATGTTGACGTTCATGCGAAACGACATGCACAAGTACGAACTTGAAGAATTTACCCAAAATAAGGCGAAGCTCATGGCAGCCAGCTTCGCCGAGTACAGCAAAAAAGATACGGCCTGTCCTGTAAAAAAGTAACTTCAGATCGCATATCTATGCGATTTCGATTGACTAACCTATTCGATATGGAATAATTCCTCCACGCCCACCCCGGGCGATGGAGGTTTCATGTCATTGCAAAGCACGGCCAGCCGCCCAACGGCAGCGCCAGCCAGCCCAGCGCCCCGGCTACCCGGGAGCCGCCCCCACCCCGCCCACTACCTAGCGCACGGCCGCCTGTACCGCGCCATCGTCTCCTTGCCCCGAGACATGGCCGAGCGCGACCGCCCCCTGCAAGAGCGCTGGGTGTTCTTCGACTGCCCCACCGGCGAGATTCCGCACCCTCGCATCGAGGCACTTCTGGCACTGGCCTGGAACATCAGCACCATCGGCTGGTGTGATCGCGGTCTCATCTACGGCATCACCGAAGCCAGCGACCTGATCGCCCAGGGCGACGCCGACGACGACACAGCCCTGTTCGAGTGCGAATGGGGTAGCGAGGGCACCAAGCACGTGCCCCTGCACGACGTGGACTTCTTCTGCACGCCCCGCGTGCGGGCGCGGCTGGAGCTGGCGCTGCTGCAGGCGCATGTCGGCAAAGTGCTGGAAGGCGGTGCAGCATGAGCGCCGCTGTCCACCACATCCTGCGGCAGATGCAGCGCGATGCCCGGCTGGCGTGGCTCATCGGGCCAGGGAGCCGCACCTACGAACTGCTGACCGAGGAAGCCGCAACCGCCAACGGCCTCGACCGTGAGGAACTGCGCCAGCAGCACGAAGCAACGCTCAAGTTCGAGCCGTGGCCCACCGAGCTGCGGGTGGAGATTGATCCAGACACGATCATGCTGGCCCCACCCAAGGAATCACGGGTTCGTTGGTATAGCCACGCCAATGGCTATATCAAGGGCGAAGGCTTTCACATTTCGCGGCACTACTGCGACATTTGCGCGCCCTATTGGGTTGCACAAGAAACTCGCAAGGACGTCCATAGCTATGAAATGTGGCGTGGCCCACATCGCTTCTACGTGCCCGATAACTTCGGCGACTTGGTGGAGGTGCCAGCGCAATGACCGCACCACGCCTCTCCCCCGCCATGCGCAACATGCTGCGCAACGTGATCAGCGGCCAGCCGAGCACCCGAGGCCTCGCTGGTGGCGCCCTTAAACACGCCGCGACCCGGCGCGCCCTCGAAGCGCGCGGGCTGCTGCATCAAGACCTGAAGGTGACAGCGGCGGGTCTTGCAGTGTTTGGCCTGCGCAAGCCTGCAACCTATGTGGTGTGGCACCTTATCGGCCCCCAGGCCTGCGGAAAAACGAGATACGCCGAAACCACCATCGCAGCCATCCGCAAGTTGGGCGGCGCAGGCGCACGGATGGAATCACACGAGTTCCAGACCCTGTACGGCAGCAACCCTGAGCGGGTCGCCGATGAATACCCGGGCCTGACGGTCCTGATGATCGAAGACAACATGACGCGGCCAGGTGGCACACCTCCGCACTACATGCAAGGTGACCGAATCATCGACCTGACGGACTACCTCCCCATTCGACGCCCTGGCATTGAGGGCATCCAGGCAAAGATTCGGCTCAACGAACCCACCTGGCCCGAAGACATGGTGCAAGCGCAGGCCAAGCACCAATACGAACGCGGCTTTGGCAAGGAGGCATCCCCATGCTGACCTTCCGCATCAAGGTGCAGGGCTGCGAGCCCTACGACGGCATCTTCCACAGCGCACAGGAGGCCATGGACGCCGCCTTCAACCTCTACCCAGAGGCCCGCAGCATCACCGTGGGGCCACTGCGATGACAGCCCGCGCCCACATCAAGGAGCTGATCACCGCCCCCGGTGATCGCTTCCCGGCCCCCACAAAGCCATGTCACACCGCTGGCTTTCCAGCGCGGCCCATCACCATCTTCTTCACATCGGGCGCGGTGGACTTCCTCCCGGCCGAGAGCAAGGGCGACAGGCGCTTCATGGTGGTCGAGGCCCCCAAGCCCAAGCGCCGCGCTTACACCGGCTGCCCCATCCAGGTAGACGGCCCCTACTACGCCCGCAGCAAGACGCGCCCACTGCGCCCCTTGGCATCGGCCCTGCTGGTGGCGCTGGTGGCCGTAGTGCTCCGAGGAGGCTGAGCATGCGCGCCCTGCTTTTCATCCTGACCTACCTGCGCAACTGGTGGAGCTTCGACGGCAACCACGTGCGCATCAAGGCCGCGACGCACATGGATCTGGACCTGCGCGAACGCCGCAAGCGGCCACGGGGCAAACCATGACCACCGCCCTGCAGCTCCGCATACGCGGCCAAGTCACATCGGCCATCTGCGGCACCACCCGCAAGGGCGTGCCCGTGCTCGATGTGCACCTGACCGACGCACAAACGGGCCAGCACGTAGTGGCCCGCCACACCTACCCCAACGCCAGCCCCGCCAGCCACTACGCGGCCAGCGCCCTAGCGCGCAGCCTGCGCGGCCAGGTGGCCGAGCTGGACGCCACCAACCCCCGCTTTCGCTCGCGCCGCCTCGACTGCGATGCCGAGCACATCGGCCTTCCCTACCAAACCCCATCCACTCGCAAGGATCTGGAATGACCCGCAAAACCACAGTCACCTTCACGCTGACCACCGATGCCCACGGCAACGTTGCGCTGGCAACCGACCTCGCCAAGCCGACCCCTGGCGCGGCTCTCAACCCAGCCCAGCTCGTGGCGCTGGAGTTGCTCAACTACTGCCAT
>Ga0155269_126_pt1 | contig 6369 bp, 8 predicted proteins | sample RifCSPhighO2_02_FD_106237 | JGI IMG/M metagenome (GOLD analysis project Ga0155269, IMG submission 106237) | Burkholderiales bacterium RIFCSPHIGHO2_02_FULL_64_19 | reverse complement strand
GCTTGTTGCCCAGCTCGGTGCTCAAACGCACCGAGGAGCCGATAGCCAGGTCATATTCCTTGCGCAGTGCGGCTTCGGCGTTTTGGGCTTGGGTGGTGGCCTGGGCCGTGCTGCGCAGCGCGGTCTGTTGGGACTTGACCTCTGCCACGGCGGTCTTGATGCCATCTTTGAGGCCAGCCACCGTGGCTTTGTATTCGTCGGTCCGGCGCGCAGTCCCCTGTGTTTCCTCGCGCACAGCCTTGAGCGCATCGCGTTTGCTCTGCAGAGCCGTGCGAGCCTGTTCCAGCGCCGTTTGTGCTGAGCGCTCAGCAACTGCCAGGGCTTGGGTTTGGGCCGCTGCCTGCGGCAATTCGGCGCCCAGGCGATCCACCTGCTCGGTGGCCTTTTGCAGTGCAGTCCCAAGGTCGGCAGACTCACGCTTCAGGGCTTGAAAGTTTTCGACAGCCCGTTGCTTGGAAGCGAGCGCCTCAAGCGCCTGCGCGGCCTGCAGTGCCCCGTCTTTAAGGTCGCCCTCCAAGACGTCCGCGACCCCGTGCAGCGTCTTAGCGAGCGCCTCGGCATCGGGCGCGCCCTTGACGGCGGCTTCGATGTCGTATTTGATCTTGGGATCGGCCATTTTGGAGGATCAGATGAAGGGTTTGGTGTGGTGCATTGCCCTGGCGGGCGCGGGCATTCCGCTGGCCCTGTTGGGCCTGCTGGTGGATTCGGAGCGCCTGATGGCGCTGGGTGGCGGGGCCATCGCCACCGTGGTGGTGGGATGGCCCGTGTTGGTGCTGATGGGCGCCGTACAGACGTCTGTACGGCGTTGACCGATTAGGTTGACGCGCCCGGCGTGCGGATTTCGTAAGGCTCGGTCTTGCCGGGTGGTGTTACGAGTTTTCCGCTCAGGGTGATGGGCGTGAAGTCAGAGCCCAAGAAGTCGAAGCCGTTGCTGGAGCCAAGGACTGCCTCCCATACGTCAACTTCAAGAGGTGAGCTGTCCACCATGTTTTGACCGTCAAAGAACACTTGGGTGCGCACTTGGGTCACACGCCCGCCCAGGATCTTCTTTCCATCCACAGCGCCATACGTGCCCGTGAGCTTCAGCACAGCTGCAGCAGCAGGCGCACCAGCGGCTGTGGACTTGAACCGCACTTCGCCGCGCAGCCAGTTCACTTCGTAGTGCGTGCCCAACGCGTAAGTAACGGTGTTGCCAGCGTTGGTGAATTCGAAGCCCGCTTCGGCGATGTTGCGCTTGCCCAATGGCAGCCATACGTCCAGCGCCGTCAGTGTGAAGTCCTGCGCAGCGAAGGCGCCTGAACTCTGCGTGAGCGACTGCACAATGCCCTGAAACTGCATCGCCAGAACCTGCACACTCGCGGCAGACAGCTCAATCGTGATCTCGGTGGGCTTGGGCAGCACCACCGAAGCGCGTGCCTGGCCGTAGTCTTTGTGCGACCGGGACTCGCTGGTCTTTTCTTCGCTGTTCGGCTTGATCTCGAATTTGTCAGCATCGAGCGGATCGCCCTTGCCTGCATAGGCCAGCGCCACGGTGTCCCAAATGTTGAAAGACACCAGGCCACCGGCCAGGATTGCACGTGCGGTAGTGGTCATGATCATTTCCCTTCAGAAACGAAGAGGCCCGCACATTTGCGGGCCTCGGGTTGGTTGATTCGATACGGGTATCAGCCCGGATCGCGGTAGTCGATGGTGAACAGGCCAAGCACAAGGCAGCCCCCCACATCGATGTTTTCAAGGCGGTAAAGCACATCGCCTTCGACAACGCCACGGCCTTCGATCTGCACCAGCTTTACGATCTCTGGCATGCAGCTGCGGATGACGCGCTTGGCCGCTCGGTAGTCGGTGTGGGCGCCTTGCCGGTCGTTCTCGGTGCGATTTATTGCCCCCACCGAGAACGCATAGGTACGCTTCTGCGACTGGCCCGGCTGGCTGATGAGCTTGTCGGCCTGGTCCTCGAAAAAGACGATGCGCTCCCCGTCTTGCAGGTCGCTGGAGCGCTTAGGGTTGTCCAGCACCCTGGCACCATCTAGGGCTGGAGCCACTCGCAGCGCTGCAAAGATGGCAGCCCCGATGGCGAAGGGGGCGCCCAGTGGCAGCGTGTCGGGTTTGAGCATGCTCATGCTGACACGCTGCCCAGCAGCGCCTCCATCTCCATGCCGTCATTCACGCGCTGGGGGTTGTCCAGCACGCGAAACCGGGCGCCTACGGCGATGCTGAGGGCCGGGATAGCCTCCTTGGCAATCAGCACATCATCAGCGCGGACATCCTGCGTGACAGGCATCTGCACCTTGCGTGTGGCAGCCATGGCGCGGCCATTCAGGGCTTCAACATCGACCACCCCAAAAATCACCGTCACGTCCACATCAGCGACCGATGGGCGCTGGCGCGTGAACGTGACGGCGAAGTCGGGGCCGTAGAACACGGCGGCCATGTCTTCTTCGAGATCCAGCATGGCCGATCAGCGCACCTTGATACGCATCGTGGCGTTGACGCGGTATGGCACCAGCAAGGGCGCCGACTGCATCAACAAGTAGCGCATGCTGGGGTCTTGCTCCAACCAGCTCTTGGGGAAGTACGCCATTGCCTGCAGGGCATCGTGATCAAGGATGGCACCAAAGTGACGAGTGCCCTCCACCAGGTCAGGCGCAGCGGTGCAGATCACCGTGAAGGGAGGCAGCAGAGTCTGCTGTTGCGCTTCTTCGTCGCCAGGTTCAATGCCCCACCCGCTGTAGGTGAAGATATTGAAGCCATCCACGACGCCCTGGAACACCAGGCCTTCGCGGTTGTGAGCGTCTTGCTGGATGGTGCTGTTGCCGCGATAGCGGTCAAGGCGCTCTTTCACGTCAGGATCGGCGCGGAACACCTTCCAGGCGTCGATGGTCATCGCCACATCGCTAATGCCAACACCAGTCCGCTTGACCATGGCATCCGACCAGTCCTGCAGGCTGTCAAGCGGCTTGACGCCTGTCTCGCCCCAGCGCTCTGCATTCTGCAGATTGACGGTGAGGTCAGCATGGCGCCCAAAGTCAACAACTACCTTGGGATACTGAGGCGCCTGGACGGTAACCTTGCCTGCATAGAGCGCCTGAGCCGCCATCCATTCGAGACGACGCTCCACCCCTTCAATCTGGTCTTGCAGATCCTGCGCCACCAGCAGCTCCATGCGCTGCTCGGCGGACAGTTCTCCACCACCGATCTTCTCGCCCATGGCGCGCTTCAAGGCGCGGCCTGGGTGGAATGCGCGCTTGTCCTTGATGTACGCAGGCTTGAACGTATCGGTCTGGAAGCCACGGCTTGCGACCAACTGACCAGCCACCAGGGGACTCACGAACGGAGCCATTCGGCGCGGCTTGTTTTCGAGATCGAAGTGGATTTCTTCGGATTCGTCTTGCTGGACGTTGATGAAGTAGCGGTTTGCGAGGCCCAGGTTGGGCACGCGCAGCTCTTCGACGACAGCGACCAGGCTGTCGGTGCTGAAGATATCGGGCATGGTGTAAGGCTCCTATGTGTTGGGGTTGTGGTTAGGCCTCAGACCGGCACTTGACCGATGAGGAAGATGCCCTTGTCGCGGAGCACCGCACGCGTGGAGTCCACGGTGTGGGCTGCGCCGAAGATGACGTCATCGGCGATGAAGTCACCGCGCGTGTAGGCGATGGTGGGTGCCGGTTCCAGGGTGGCGTCGGTGTCTTCGGCCAGGATGGCTTCGGGCACCTGCGAGCCATCATTGGCGGTGGAGAGACTTTTCACAAAGCCGCCCAATCCCGCCGCGACGGTGATGTTGAAGCTGTCGCCCACGATGAAGTCCGTGCTGCCATCGGCGATGCTGAACTTGATCTGGTTGGCAAACGTGGCGCCCACGGCTACGGTGCCGAGCGAGTAGCCATCTGGCGCGACTACCGTGAACGTGCCGCCGTTGGCTGCAGCAGTGGTGCAGGTGACGGCATAGACACCAGCCTGTGCGCCGTCGAGGCGGGGAGTCGCATCGAGGGTCAGCACACCGTTACCGGTGTTGCCACCAGCCTTCGCGGCCGAGGTGGCATCGCCCAGCGTCACCCGGCCCAGCAAGGTGCCGCGTGCATGGTTGCCCGCCAACAGTGAGATGGATTCGCTGATCAGCAATGCTGCGTTGCCAGCGATGAGGCCGCGAGGTACATACCCCTGGCTCTTGTAGGTTGCAAGGAACGTCATGTTCTTGGTCCTTCAAATGGTTGTGGATGGAACCGGCGCCTTAGCGGCCCCGGAGTTCGTTAAAGGCAGCAGCAGCGCGCTTGCCGAGGCTGCGGTCCGTGTCTTCGCCCTGATTCGTGGGCGCGGCGGAGGCGCTGCCGGGTGCAGCGGGCGGAGCATCCTGCTGGTGCTGGGCAGCAGCTGCTGAGGTGCGTGCGGCCTGGGCCTTGAGCACGGCAAGGGCGGCATCACCCGCAGAGGTCTTGCCGTCGAAGGCCAGGGTGTTGATCAGCTCCTTTTCGCCATGGGCGTCCAGGGCCAGCACCGCCTGGATGCGCTCACGCTCTTGCGTGGCGCCCAGGGCGAGGAATTCGCCGCGAAGCTGGGCAAAGAGTGGCGCGTGGTCCTGCTCGAAAGACGCACGCGTGATGGGGGTTTTGTTGTCAGGGTCAGCCATGACGGGTTCCTTTTCACGGGTTGTGGTTGTGTCTTTGGGCGCAGCACCGGCGCTTGGGGACGGGAGGGCCGCCACAGCAAAAACCGCCTTGCGGCGGTTTGTGTACTTGGCGGGGTCGGTGGCCATGCTTTCCACCAGTGCGTCGAGGGTGGAGACACCGTCCACCAACCCCGCATCAATGGCCTGCTGGCCCCTGAACACACGGCCATCGGCCATGCGGTCCAGAACTTGTTGTGCCGTGGTGTCGCGGTATTGCGCGACAGCGTCCACGAACAGTGAATAGACGTAGTCCACGTCGGCCTGGACGATGGCGCGGGCTTCGTCGCTCAGTGGTTCGTTGGACTTGACCAGGCGCTTGTATCGGCCAGCGACGATGCTTTCCTCGCGCAGCGCGCTGTTCGGATTGAAAGTGCGGTCGATGACCACGCCAATGCTGCCGGCCTGCACCGTGGGGCCGCTGACGTACACGGCGTTGGCCGCGCTGCCGATCCAATAGCCCGCGCTGGCAAGAGCACCATCGCTGTGCGTGACGATGGGTTTGATCTTCGCCAACTCGTGCACGGCAGCGGCCATCTCAGGCGTGCCAATAACACTGCCGCCCGGGGTATCCAGCGCCAGGATGGTGGAGCGCACACGGGCATCGACGATGGCACTTTCGAGCTGCTTGGTGGCCATCTGAGTGCTGAGCCCCCCGCTGACCTGCATGAACAGGTTTGCCTTGGGGGCGATCACGCCAGACATGCGGAGCACAGCCACGCCTCCTGGTTCTACGGTGTAGGCCTGCTGCTCACTCGACAAGGGGCGACCAAGGCGGGCTTCGATGGCAGCGATGTCGATCTTTTCGCCGCGCAGGTGCGTGGCGTAGATCGCCTGGATCTCGCGCAGCTTGTCGGGTTCAATGGCCCAGGCGCCCGTGATGAGATCGAGCAGAGTCATGGGGTAGTGCCCTCCTTGGACTTCGGGGCCGGTGATGCGCGGCCGCCGACAATGAATTCAAGAATGGAAAGCCGGTTTTCATGCCGGTTGTCCTGGCCTTGCAGGCTGCGCAACTCGGTGTAGGCCCAGCCGACCAAACCCAGCGATGACACCGCGACGGAGCCCACCAGCTTCCAGGTCCAGCTGTGAACCTTGAGTTCTGAGCTGATCTGCTTGATCGAGTGCGCGTGTTCGTCGGACAGCTGGAACAGGCGGCGCTGGTTCGCGTCGAACGACACCAGGCGCTCTTGCAGCACGGCGGATTGGCTGCTCACGGTGCTTTGTTGCTGGCTGATGGCAAGCAGCAGGCCCTTGAGTTCCGAATAGTTGAGCAGCAGGGTGTCCACACGCTCGGCCAGGATCGCGACCTGTTCGGCAGAAATGGTTTTCTCGGTCATGCGGGTACCGCTTCGTTTTCGACGGCATCCTCTTTTGAGGGCTCTGTCGATGGCTTGGGCGAGTTCTGTGGAGCTGCTGCGCCCGCCTTGGGCACAGGGAGCATCTGTGCTTTGCGCAAGCGCGATTCCTCGGCTTCCTTCTGGTCGAAGGTGTCGTTCCAATCGGTGCCAAACAACTCCCACTCGGCGCGCTCGCGAGACATGAACCGCGCGTCAACAGCAGCGCTGTATGCAGCTACCTCATCCTTGGGGTTGATGCTGCCCATGCTGTCGCCATGCCAAAGTGCGCGGGTGTATGCCCAGCGCAGCAGGGGATCGGTGAAGAACCCTGGGGCGGTGACACGGCCCCGCGACACCGCTTCGGCAAGCCAT
>Ga0155269_104_pt3 | contig 8538 bp, 8 predicted proteins | sample RifCSPhighO2_02_FD_106237 | JGI IMG/M metagenome (GOLD analysis project Ga0155269, IMG submission 106237) | Burkholderiales bacterium RIFCSPHIGHO2_02_FULL_64_19 | reverse complement strand
CTGCTGGGCATTGGCATCCTCACCGGCTACCTCGGGGCGGCGCCCAGCATCGTGTGGGCCTCGGGCGTGGTCTTTGCCGCCGCTTTTTTTATCCTGGTGCCGCTTGCGATCTGGATCTACACCCTGGTTTTTGCGTTCTCCTCACTCTGGTTCACCCACTATTGCCTGGCAGCCCTAGAGCGTTTGCGCGCCGAGGGCGGAGGGAGACCCCCCGGTGACGCGTTTACACCGGTGGCAGCAGACGCGGGGCCGCTGGCGTCCACTGCTGTTCTTCCTGCCCCCATATCTCCTGCCAACGGAGCCCCTGCACCATGACCCCATCCTTCGGCCTGATCATCGTGGGTGATGAAATCCTGTCTGGCAAGCGTGCCGACAAGCACATGCCCAAGGTCATTGAACTGCTGTCAGCGCGAGGGCTTTCGCTGACCTACGCCGACTACGTGGGCGACAACCCGGACCGCATCACGGCCACGCTGCAGCGCGCTTTTGCGTCGGGTGACGTGGTGTTTTCCTGCGGTGGCATTGGCGCAACGCCAGACGACCACACCCGCCAATGCGCCGCGCGTGCCCTGGGCCGGGACCTGGTACTACACCCCGACGCTGAGGCTCTGATCCGCGAGCGCATGCAGGACGTGGCCCAGGAGCAGGGTGTGACGTATGAGCCGGACCGTCCCGACAACGTGCACCGGCTCAACATGGGGGTGTTTCCGGCAGGTGCCCACATCATTCCCAACCCTTACAACAAGATCCCCGGGTTCAGCTGCGAGGGCGGTCGTGGAGGGGCCGTGCATTTTGTTCCTGGATTCCCTGTCATGGCCTGGCCGATGATCGAGTGGGTGCTGGACCAGCACTACGCAGCGTTTTTCAACCGCACGCCACAGACCGAGCAGTCGGTGGTGGTCTATGGGGCCATGGAAGCGGCTTTGACGCCCCTCATGGAGCGCATCGAAAAAACGCACCCGAACGTTCGGGTGTTCAGTTTGCCCAGCGTGGATCATCCACAATACGGGCGGCATATTGAACTGGGTGTCAAAGGTCCTGCTCCCCTCGTTCCCGCTGCATGGCAGGACCTGAAACGGGGGTTGCACGAGTTTGGTGCAAATTGTGGCCCTGAATTGGTGCGCAGCTTGTGATGCCCTGTGTTGATAGTAGGTTTGCACTAAATTGGTGCGGTTCGGCGGGTACTCCCTCGGCCTGCAGTCCTTAGTGCTCCTTCATAGTGCGGCGGCTGCACCCAGCTGGCACGCAAACTGCTTTTATTTCGGTAAATTCCTTTTTTCAACAAGCGCTTTATCCAGGAGAACCTGATGGCCAAGACCGTTGCAGACGTGATGAAGATGGTGAAGGAGAACGAAGTCAAGTTCGTTGACTTCCGTTTCACCGATACCCGTGGCAAGGAACAGCACGTGACCGTGCCTGTGTCCCACTTCGACGAAGACAAGTTCACGTCCGGCCATGCATTTGATGGCTCCTCGGTAGCCGGCTGGAAGGGCATTGAAGCCTCGGACATGCAACTCATGCCCGACCCCAGCACCGCCAACATCGACCCCTTCTTTGAAGAAACCACGCTGTTCCTGCAGTGCGATGTGATCGAACCCGGTGACGGCAAGGCCTACGACCGCGATCCACGCTCCATCGCCAAGCGCGCTGAAGCCTACCTCAAGGCCTCCGGCCTGGGCGACACCGCGTTCTTCGGCCCAGAGCCAGAATTCTTCATCTTCGACGGCGTGCGTTGGTCCAACGAACCCGGCAAGGTCATGTTCGAGATCGAAGAGTACGAAGCCCCCTGGAATTCGGGCGCCAAGCTCGAAGGCGGCAACCGTGGTCACCGTCCCACCGTCAAGGGTGGCTACTTCCCAGTGCCTCCCGTCGACAGCACGCAAGACATGCGCGCTGAGATGTCCCTGATCCTCGAATCCCTGGGCATCCCGGTCGAAGTGTTCCACCACGAAGTGGCGGGCGCTGGACAGAACGAAATCGGTACGCGTTTCAGCACGCTGGTCGAGCGCGCCGATTGGACGCAGGTCCTGAAGTACGTGGTCTGGAACGTGGCCAACGCCTACGGCAAGACCGCCACCTTCATGCCCAAGCCCTATGCTGGCGACAACGGCTCCGGTATGCACGTGCACCAGTCCATCTGGAAGGACGGCAAGAACCTGTTCGCTGGCGACGGCTATGCCGGCCTGAGCGACTTTGCGCTGTACTACATCGGCGGCATCATCAAGCACGCACGTGCCCTGAACGCCATCACCAACCCCGGCACCAATTCGTACAAGCGCCTGGTTCCTGGCTTTGAAGCCCCTGTGAAGCTGGCCTACTCGGCCCGAAACCGCTCGGCCTCGATCCGCATTCCTTACGTGGCTAACCCCAAGGGCCGCCGCATCGAAGCGCGTTTCCCCGATCCATCGGCCAACCCATACCTGTGCTTCTCGGCACTGATGATGGCGGGCCTGGACGGTGTGGAAAACAAGATCCATCCCGGCGAAGCCGCCACGAAGGATCTGTACCACCTGCCACCCGAGGAGGACAAGCTGGTGCCCACCGTGTGCCACAGCCTGGACCAAGCGCTCGAGTATCTGGACAAGGACCGTGGTTTCCTTACCAAGGGTGGCGTCTTTACCGATTCCATGCTGGATGCCTACATCGAACTCAAGATGGGCGAAGTCACGCGTTTCCGCATGGCACCTCACCCTGTCGAGTACGACATGTACTACTCCCTGTAATCGCCTGCCTGCAGGCCATTACCCTCAAAAAGGCGGCCCCGGCCGCCTTTTTTTATTGCGCTCAAGGATCGGGTTTCGCTGAAACGGAACCACTGGCTGGGCCGTTGCATCCTTGTACAAAGCCCTGTGCGGGGCTGCTGGTGTTGGATTGGCGATGTGTGGCGATTGGGGGATACTCCCCGAACCCCTGCATGGCAGTGCGAGGAAACCGAATGAAGAAAACGCTCATCACCCTGTTACTGATCGCCGCGACGGCTCCCGCCGCATGGGCGCAAGACCGCATCTACCGTTGCGGCAACGAATACACCAACAACGCCCAGCAGGCCAAGGAGCGCGGCTGCAAGCTGGTTGAGGGAGGTAACGTCACCGTGGTCCAGGGCACCCGACCTGCAGGCGCCGCAACGGCAGCGCCAGCGACGGGAACCGGGGCTGGTGCGGGCACAGCTCCCGCCGCATCTCCCCCGTCTGCACCCCGTGTCGCCACCAACGACCAGAAGGCCCGCGATGCCGATGCCCGTGCCATCCTCGAATCCGAGTTGCGCAAGGCCGAGGCGCGCCATGCCGAGCTGGTGAAGGAATACAACGGTGGCGCGCCGGAGCGCAACGCGCTCGACCTGCGCAACCCGCAGCGCTACATGGAGCGCACGGCAGAACTTAAGGCCAGCGTCGCCCGCAGCGAAAGCGATATCGCAGGCATCAAGCGCGAAATCGCCCGTCTTCCGGCCAACTGAATCTCTTTCCCTCGTTTGGCACGCGTGTGAGTTCCTCACTCTTCACAGAAGCCCCTTCCTCCGACACGGGGCGCTTTCATTCGCTGGACCTGATGTCCACCCTGGTGGCGGTGCTGCGCGCCGATGGCGCCGTGCAATTCGCCAATGCAGCGCTGGAGAACGCGCTCGGCCTCTCGCGCCGCACCCTGGAGGGGGTGGACTTCTCCACCTTCTTCACCGACCCCGCCTTGCTACAGACCGCATTGGCGGGCGCGCGGGGCAAGGACTTCGCGGCCCTGCGGTATGAAGCCAGCCTCAAGCGCCAGCACCAGGACCCGGTGCCCGTGCATGTGAGTGTGGCCGATGCCGAGCAGGTCGGCGAAATCTTGGTGGAGCTGTGGCCGCTGGAGCAGCAGGCCCGCCAGGACCGCGAGGAGCGCCTGCTGGACCAGGCCCAGGCCAACAAGGAGTTGATCCGCAACCTGGCCCACGAGATCAAGAACCCGCTGGGCGGGATTCGCGGCGCTGCGCAACTGCTGGAGATGGAGCTTGAAAGCCGCGAGCTGACCGAGTACACCCAGGTCATCATCCACGAGGCCGACCGCTTGCAAAGCCTGGTAGATCGGCTGCTGGCACCCCATCGCCATCCCCACCTGGTGGGTGACGTCAATATTCATGAGGTGTGCGAGCGCGTGCGGTCTCTGGTGCTGGTGGAGTACCCCCAGGGCCTCAAGGTGCTGCGCGACTACGACACCTCGATCCCTGAGTTCCGGGGCGACCGCGCCCAGCTCATCCAGGCGCTGCTGAACATCGTGCAGAACGCAGCCCAGGCGCTGACCGAGCGCATCGCAGAGGGTAAGGCGACGATCACACTGCGCACCCGTGTTGCGAGACAAGTAACGTTTGGTCGCCAGCGCTATCGGCTGGCACTGGAATTGCATGTCATCGACAACGGACCGGGCGTGCCTGATGCGATCAAAGAGCGGATTTTTTACCCTCTGGTATCGGGTCGGGATGGCGGGTCAGGGCTGGGGCTCACGTTGGCGCAAACCTTCGTGCAACGCCACCACGGGTTGATCGAATGCGACAGCGCGCCGGGTCGCACCGACTTCCGAATCCTGATTCCCTTGCCTTAAAAAAACGCATGACGGTCCCTGACACGCAACCACAGGGAAGGTAAGAAAAACATATGAAGCCGATCTGGATAGTAGATGACGACCCCTCGATCCGCTTCGTCCTCGAAAAGGCGCTGGCCCGCGAGAACCTGCCCACGCGCAGCTTCACGCACCCCCGCGAAGTGCTGGACGCGCTGGCCGATATCACCCCCGGAGACCCGGCGCGGCAAGGCCCCCAGGTCCTGGTAAGCGACATTCGCATGCCTGGCGGCTCCGGCCTGCAGCTGCTGGAAAAAGTGCGCGAACTGCAGCCAGGCCTGCCCGTCATCATCATGACGGCGTACTCCGACCTGGACAGCGCCGTGTCGGCCTTCCAGCGCGGCGCGTTCGAGTACCTGCCCAAGCCATTTGACCTGCCCAAGGCGGTGGAGCTCATCCGCCGCGCGGTCGAAGAAAGCCAGCGCGAGGAAGTGACCGAAGAGCGCCAGGCCGAAGCCCCGGAGATGCTCGGCCAGGCGCCCGCCATGCAGGACGTGTTCCGCGCCATCGGCCGCTTGAGCCAAAGCCAGGTCACCGTGCTGATCACCGGCGAATCGGGCTCGGGCAAGGAACTGGTGGCGCGCGCGCTGCACAAGCACTCGCCGGTCGCAGACGGGCCCTTTGTCGCCATCAACACGGCGGCCATCCCCAAGGACCTGCTCGAATCTGAACTCTTCGGTCACGAGCGCGGCGCCTTCACCGGCGCGCAGACGCAGCGGCGCGGCCGCTTCGAGCAGGCCGAGGGCGGCACGCTGTTCCTGGATGAAATTGGCGACATGCCGTTCGACCTGCAGACGCGCCTGCTGCGTGTGCTGTCGGACGGCCAGTTCTACCGTGTGGGCGGCCATGCGGCCGTGAAGGCCCATGTGCGCGTGATCGCTGCCACCCACCAGGATCTGGAGCGGCGCGTGAAGGAGGGGGGCTTTCGCGAAGACCTGTTCCACCGTCTCAACGTCATCCGCCTGCGCCTGCCCGCGCTGCGCGAGCGGCACGAGGACGTGCCTGTGCTCACCCGCCATTTCCTGCAGCAAAGCGCGCGGCAACTGGGTGTGGAGCCCAAGCGCATTGCCGACTCGGCCATCGCACGGCTGGAGCAGTTCGCCTTTCCGGGCAATGTGCGCCAGCTGGAGAACATCTGCCACTGGCTCACGGTGATGGCGCCCGCGCAGGTCATCTCGCTGCAGGATCTGCCGCCCGAAGTGCTGGAAGCGCCCCTTTACCAACCCGCTCCCCGACCCGGCAGTGATCCGTCTGCGGCGGTAGCTGCCGTGCACGCCGTTGTGCCCCCAATGCCAACCCCTGCGCCGGCGGTGGAGCTGGTGGGAGGGCTGCCACAACCTGCCACTGTCGCCACGCAGCCCCTGGTGGGCGGTATTGCGGCCTCAGCCACCCCGGCGCTGGGCGCTACGCCCCACTGGCCCACCGAGGCGCAGATGGCGACGGGTTCGGGCGGCATAGCTGCCACCGTTGGCACTGCGGCGACCTGGGAGCAGGCGCTGGAGACCGAGGCGCAGAAGCTGCTTGCGGGCGGCCAGCCCGAAGTGTGGGACGCCCTTACGCGGCGGTTCGAATCGCGCCTGATCCGCACCGCGCTCACGGCCACCCATGGGCGCCGCATGGAAGCCGCGCAGCGCCTGGGCATTGGTCGTAACACCATCACACGCAAGATCCAGGAGCTGGGCCTGGATGCGCCCGATGAGGCATAAAAATAGCCTCTAGCGCTTGTTGGTAAAGCGTTGAATGCTATAAATTTTGTAGTGATTGAAGTGAATCTGCCTTGGCGAATGCCGGGGCAGGCACACCTCCCAATGTCCTACAAGCAGGCCCTCCTTGGGCCGACCCAGCCCTCCGGGAGTGACTTCAACAATGAAGGCACTGTCAACCAACCGGAGAGCTTCTATGTCGGATTTCAACGATGCCAACCGTGACCCTTTGACCAATGAACCGGGTTCCCATCCCGTCGGAACCGGGGTCGGTGCTGCCCTGGGCGGCGCCGCTGCGGGTGCCGCAGCAGGCGCCTTTGGCGGCCCGGTCGGCGCAGCCATTGGCGGCGTGGCCGGTGCGGTAGCCGGCGGCCTGGCGGGCAAGGCTGCCGCCGAGGCGGTCAACCCCACCGAGGAAGATGCCTACTGGCGCGAAAGCTTCCACCGCGAGCCGTATTACGTGGGTGGCCGCACCTACGAACAATACCGCCCTGCCTACGAACTGGGCTGGTCGTCGGTGGGCCGCTATGAAGGCGATTTTGAGGCGGTGGAACCCCGCCTGGCCGATGACTGGCGGGCGCGCCATTCGGACGGCCTGGCCTGGACGGATGCCCGCCCCGCCGCCCGCGCCGCCTGGGAACGGGTCTCGCGCTCCAGCCTGAACGACGACCGCCCCATGGATGTCGTGGACAACGAAGACGTGGTGGATGTGCTCAACGACCTGCTGGAGTCGTCCCGCGATGGCGAATACGGCTTCACCGCCTGCGCCGAGCATGCCGACTCTGCCCAGCTCAAGAGCGTGTTCCAGCGCCATGCGCGCGAATGTGCGGCCGCTGCTGTCGAACTGGAGCACGAGGTGCGTCGGCTGGGGGGCGAGCCTGCTTCGGGCGGCACCGTGGCTGGCGCGCTGCACCGCGGCTGGGTGTCGGTGAAATCCGCCCTGTCGGTGCACGACGACAAAGCCGTGCTGCAGGAATGCGAACGCGGCGAGGACGCTGCCGTGGCCCGTTACCGCAAGGCCCTGAAGGCCGCCCTGCCGCTGGATGTGCGGGCCCTGGTAGAACGCCAGTCCCAGGGCGCGCAGCGCAACCACGATGAAGTACGTGGCCTGCGCGACACGTTCGCCAACAGCTGATAGGGCACAGCTTGCGCGCTGGGGTTTCGTTCAGGGGCCCCCGGCGCGTCGCAAGTCATAGGCCATAGGCCGCAGGGATTTTTGGACGCAGGTTTCTTGCGCGCCGATTCCCCAAAAACAAAGGCTGCAAGGATTTTCCTTGCAGCCTTTTGTGTATGCCGGGCGTCCAGCTTGTTGTCGCACGGCCCGCATCGTCAAGGGTTGTTATGCCATGGTGAGCACCACGGGCGCGTGGTCGCTGGGTTGTGGGTTCTTGCGGGGGGCGCGGTCTACCGTGCAGGCGGTCACACTCGCACGCAGTGCATCGCTTACCAGAATGTGGTCAATGCGCAGCCCCCGGTTCTTCTGAAACCCGAGCATGCGGTAGTCCCACCATGAGTAGCTTTTCTCGGGCTGCTCGAACATGCGGAAGGTGTCTGTCAGGCCCAGGGCAATCAGGTCCTGGAAATGCTGACGCTCTTCCACCGTGTGGTGGATGGTGTCTTTGAGCCCCACCGGGTCGAACGAATCGCGGTCTTCGGGCGCTACGTTGAAGTCACCCAGCAGCGCCAGGCGCGGGTGGGCCAGCAGCTCTTCACGCAGCCAGCGATGCAGCGCCGCAAGCCACAGCATCTTGTAGGCAAACTTCTCCGATCCCGGGGCCTGGCCGTTCACGAAGTAGCAGTTCACCAGACGCAGTTCCCCGTCGGGCGTTTCCAGCGTGGCGGCAATGACGCGGGCCTGCTCGTCTGTGTGCCCGGGGATGTTGCGCACCACGTCGCGCATGGCGTGGCGGCTCAGGATAGCGACGCCGTTGTAGGTCTTCTGGCCAAAGGTCACGGCCTCATAGCCCGCCTCCTTGAACGCGTCGTGCGGAAATTTGTCGTCGGTGAGCTTGAGCTCTTGCAGGCACAGCGCATCGACCGGGTTGGCCGCGAGCCAGGCCAGCACCTGGGGCAGGCGGACGGTGAGGGAGTTGACATTCCAGGTGGCGATTTGCATGTTTTTTGCCTCCAGCGCTTGATGGGTAAGCGCTAAGTGCTATCAATTGATGAGCTTTGCGTTCCGGCGCCGTGTCAACCTGCGCGCACGTAGGTCACAAAGCTGAAGGGCAGCCCCTTGGTGCTGACGTGG
>Ga0155269_106_pt1 | contig 24021 bp, 19 predicted proteins | sample RifCSPhighO2_02_FD_106237 | JGI IMG/M metagenome (GOLD analysis project Ga0155269, IMG submission 106237) | Burkholderiales bacterium RIFCSPHIGHO2_02_FULL_64_19 | reverse complement strand
GCTTGCACCGCACCCGCCGCGTCGCGCCACACCACCACCGCTTGCCCCAGAAGCCGCACGGCAACAGGGGCCTGCGCCACATTGCCCACCAAGGCCACCGGATGCCACAAGCTTGATTCCACCATCTGCCAGTACCTCTAAGAGCCTGTTTACGATCTCCCAGGCGACCGCTGCGAGATCGTAAACAGGCTCCAAAACCAAACCAGAAATGAAAAAGGGCCACCCGCAGGCGGCCCTCTCACTGTATGCAGCAAGCCGTCGGGCCCGCTGACCAACCCATTGACTTACTTCTTCTCGCCGCCGGGGATCTTGCCTTCCACGCCCTTGACGTAGAAGTTCACACCGCCCAGAAACTTGTCATCGGCCACCGTGTCTTTGGCCAGCACTTCCTTGCCGTCCTGACCCACGATCGGGCCCTTCCAGATCTGGAACGACCCGTCGGCCAGGCCCTTCTTCACGGCTTCGACCTTGGCCTTGGTGTCCGCAGGCACGTCTTCGGCGATGGAGACGATGTCGATGGCGCCTTCCTTCACGCCCCACCAGCTCTGGCCCGTGGCCCACTGGCCTTCCAGCGCGTCCTTGGTGGCCTTGATGTAGTACGGGCCCCAGTTGATGACGGCCGAAGCCAGGTGGGCCTTGGGACCGTAGGCGGTCATGTCGCTGTCCCAACCGAAGGCGCGCTTGCCCTTCTCTTGTGCGGTCTTGAGCACAGCAGGCGAATCGGTGTTCTGGAACAACACGTCCGCGCCACCGTTGATCAGGCTGGTGGCGGCTTCGGTTTCCTTGGGTGGGCTGAACCATTCGTTCACCCAGACCACCTTGGTCTTGATCTTGGGGTTGACCGACTGCGCACCCAGCGTGAAGCTGTTGATGTTGCGGATCACTTCAGGAATCGGCACCGAGCCCACCACGCCCAGCGTGTTGGACTTGGTCATGGCACCGGCAATGATGCCCGCCATGTACGCGCCTTCGTAGGTGCGGCTGTCGTAGGTGCGCATGTTTTCGGCCGTCTTGTAGCCGGTGGCATGCTCGAACTTCACGCCCTTGTTGTCTTCCGCGACCTTGAGCATGGACTCCATGTAGCCGAAGGTGGTGCCGAAGATCAGCTTGTTGCCCTGGCCGGCCAGGTCGCGCAGCACGCGCTCTGCGTCAGCAGACTCGGGCACGCTTTCCACAAAGCTCGTCACGACCTTGTCGCCAAATTCCTTCTCGATGGCCTTGCGGCCGTTGTCGTGGGCGAACGACCAGCCACCATCGCCCACCGGGCCGACGTAGGCAAACGCGATCTTCAGAGGCTCGGGCTTGGGCGCCGGTGCTTCTGCCACGGGAGCCGGTGCGGGCGCGGGGGCCGGTGCCGGTTCTTCCTTCTTGCCACAGCCCACGAGGGCAGCAGCGGCCACGGCGGAGAGCGCTGCCACCTTGAGCATGGAGCGTTTCTGCAGATCAGTCATGTCGGTTTCCTTATTGAAGAAGTAAGACTTGCAAAGGTTGAGGGACGAAAACACTAATTATGGGGCGATCTACCACCGGGTAACCAGCAATTAATTATGGGGCGATCTACCACCGGGTAACCAGCAATTCTTAGGACCAGTGCTTGTTCACGAACCCGGATAAAACGGCTTGCCCAGCGATGCCGGCATGTTGATGCGGATCCACGCCGGATTGCGCGAGATCAGCGCCAGCACCACGATGGTCGCCACATAGGGCAGCATGCTCAGCAACTGGCTGGCCACTTGCACGCCCGTGGCCTGCAAATGGAACTGCAGCATGGTCACGCCGCCAAACAGGTAAGCACCAAGCAACACCCGTGCCGGGCGCCACGTGGCAAAGGTGGTGAGCGCCAGCGCGATCCAGCCGCGCCCGGCCACCATACCCTCCACCCACAGCGGGGTGTAAACGGTAGAGATGTACGCCCCGGCCAGCCCGCACAGCGAGCCACCGGCCACCACGGCGGCCAAGCGAATACGGCGCACGGGGTAGCCCAGTGCATGGGCCGACTCGGGCGACTCGCCCACCGAGCGCAGCACCAGCCCGGCTCGCGTGCGGTACAGGAACCAGATCATCCCCACCACCAGCAGCATGGTGATGTACACCAGCGGGTGCTGCCGGAACAGCGCGGGGCCGAGCAGCGGCACATCGCCCAGCACCGGGATCACGTATTTGGGCAGCTCTGGCAGCTTGGCCTGGACGTAGCTGATGCCCGCAAAGGCCGAAAAACCCACGCCGAACAGGCTGAGCGCCAGCCCCGTGGCGTACTGGTTGGTGTTGAGCCAGATCACCAGCACACCAAAGATGGCCGCCAGCAGCGCGCCAGCGGCCATGCCCGCCGCAAACCCCAGCCAGGTGTTGCCGGTGTGCACCACGGTGGCAAACCCTGCAATGGCGGCGCAGAGCATCATGCCCTCGGCGCCCAGGTTGACGATGCCAGCTTTTTCATTGATCAAGAGGCCCAGGGCCGCGATGGCTAGAACGGTGCCCGCGCTCAGCGTGGCGCCGATCAGGAGTGCATAGGATTCCATTACTTGCCTCCCTTCGCGGCCACCCAGCGGATGCGGTAGGCGATCAAGGTGTCACAGGCCAGCAGCGTAAACAGCAGCAGGCCCTGGAACACGCCCGTGAGGGACTTGGGCAGGCCCATGCGCGACTGCGCCAGCTCGCCGCCGATGTAGAACATGCTCATGAGAATGGCCGACAAAATCATGCCCACCGGGTGCAGCCGCCCCACAAACGCCACGATGATGGCCGCAAAGCCGTAGCCTGCGGGGACATACGGCGTGAGCTGGCCAATGGGCCCGGCCACCTCCAGCGCGCCCGCCAGGCCCGCCGCACCGCCTGAGATCAGCAGCGCCGTCCACAGTGCCTTGCGCGACGAGAAGCCCGCATAGCGCGCCGCTGCAGGGGCCAGCCCGCCCACCTGCTGGGCAAAACCGGCCCGGGTGCGGAACAGAAACACCCACAACGCCGCGGCCCCCGCCAGCGCCAGCAGCAACCCGATGGACACGCGCGAGCCCTGCATCAGGCGCGGGATCTGCGTGACTTTCTCGAACGTCTTGGTCTGCGGAAAGTTGTAGCCCATCGGGTCCTTCCACGGGCCATAGACCAGATAGCCCAGCACCAGCGTGGCCACATAGACCAGCATCAGGCTCACCAGGATTTCATTGGCGTTGAACTTGTCGCGCAGCAGGGCCGTGAGCCCCGCCCACACCATGCCACCCAGCACCCCGGCGAGCAGGATGGCGGGCACGATCCACGGCCCGGTGGTCTTGTCGGCCAGCAGCGCCACGCCGCCTGCCACCACGGCACCGATCACGAACTGGCCCTCGGCGCCGATGTTCCACACGTTGGAGCGAAAACACACGGCCAGCCCCAGCGCAATCAATAACAGCGGCGTGGCCTTGACCATGAGTTCACCCACGGCATAAGGCGTCTTGATCGGTTCCCAGAAGAAGACCTGCAGCCCGCGCACCGGGTCTTTGCCCAGCGCCACGAACAAGGCCACACCAATCAACACCGTGACGGCCAGCGCCAGCAGCGGCGAGCCATAGGTCCACCAGCCAGAAGCCTGGGGGCGCGGTTCCAGCTTAAGCATGCTGCACCTCCGCTGCCTTGGCCTGTTGTGCGAGGTGCGCTTGGACATCGGCATGCCACAGCCCGCTCATCCATTCGCCAATGCGCTCTACCGTGGCCTCGGCGCGCGGCACGGAAGGCGACAAATGCCCCTTGGCCACCACGTGCAGCCGGTCGCAGATTTCAAACAATTCGTCCAGCTCCTCACTCACCACCAGCACGGCGCAGCCCGCATCACGCAGCGCCAGGATGGAGCCGCGAATCTGCGCCGCAGCCCCCACGTCCACACCCCAGGTGGGTTGCGAGACGATGAGCAGCTTCGGGTTGGCATCGATCTCGCGCCCCACGATGAACTTCTGCAGGTTGCCGCCCGACAGCGACTTGGCCGCCGCGTTGGGGCCACCCGCCTTCACATTGAATCGCCGGATGATGTCCTCGGCATGCTTTTGCAGCGCGCCCACCTTGATCCAGCCACTGCCGCTGACCGCATTGGTGCGCGTGAGCAGCAGGTTGTGCGCCAGCCCCATGGTGGGCACGGCGCCCCGGCCCAAACGCTCTTCGGGCACAAAGTGCAGGCCCAGCGCACGGCGCTGGCCGGGGCCCATGCGGCCTGCGTTCTGGCCCGAGACCTGGATGCTCGCAGGCTCGGCGCGCTGGTCTTCCCCCGACAGCGCATACAGCAGCTCTTTTTGCCCATTGCCGGACACGCCGGCAATGCCCACCACTTCGCCCGCCTTCACCTCGAACTGCAGGTCGATCAAGTCCACGCCGAACTGGTCGGCACGCGGCAGCGACAGGCCCTTGACGCGCAGCACCGTGGCGCCGGTCTGCACCGCGCGGTGCTCCAGCGCGGGCGGCTCGGCGCCAATCATCAGGCGCGACAGGGAGGCATTGGATTCCTCCGCCGGGTTGCACACGCCCGTGACCTTGCCGCCGCGCAGCACGGTGCAGGCGGTGCACAGCGCGCGAATTTCGTGCAGCTTGTGGCTGATGTAGAGGATGCTGCAGCCCTCGCTGGCCAGCTTGCGCAGCACCACAAAAAGCTTTTCGACCGCCTGGGGCGTGAGCACCGAGGTGGGCTCGTCCAGGATCAGCACCTTGGGGTTGGTGAGCAGCGCACGGATGATCTCCACCCGCTGCATCTCGCCCACGCTCAGCGTGTGCACGGGGCGCAGGGGGTCGATGTCGAGGCCGTATTCGGCGGCCTTGGCGCTGATGCGGCCGGTCACTTCGGCCAGCGTCAGGCTCTTGTCCAGGCCCAACCACACGTTCTCGGCCACCGTCAGGGTGTCGAACAGGCTGAAATGCTGGAACACCATGGCGATGCCCAGGGCCCGCGCTTCTTGCGGGTTGCGCACCTGCACGACCTGGCCGTTGAAGAACACGCTGCCTTCATCGGGCTTGACCGAGCCGTAGATGATTTTCATCAGCGTGGACTTGCCCGCGCCGTTTTCGCCCAGCACGGCGTGGATTTCACCCGGCAGCACCGTGAGCGACACGCCGCTGTTGGCCACCACGGCCGGGTAGCGCTTGGTGATGCCCACCAGCTGCAGCCGTGGCGGCGCCGCACCAGGCGCTAAAGGATTGGAGGGAGAACTCATGCGGGGATTGTCTCTCAGTTTTACAACTTGTTATAAGAATGAAAAAGCCTTCTTGCGCTTGTTCAGCATACCCAAGCAGCTATTCTTTTCGTAGCGAAGCAGCCACGGTTTTCACACAGTCGCGCAGCCAGGCCGCGGCGGCCGAGTGGTGCGTGCGGGCGTGCCACAGTTGGTAGTACATGAGCCGAGGAAACGGCACCGGGCACGGCAATATGGCCAGCGGAAGTTGCTCCACATACCGCTCGCAGTACTGGCGGCCGGTGGTCAGCACAAGCAAGCTCGATGCCACGATGCTCGGGATGAGGCTGAAATGTGCGCAGCGCGCCGTGATGTGGCGCTGCATGCCCAGGCTGTCCAGGTGGGCGTCGATCACGCCGCGCGCGCCGGGGTGGGTGGGCGTGGGCGCGATGTGTTCGGCGGCCAGCCAGCTTTCCACGTCCCAGCCGCGCCGCACGGCGGGGTGGTCCTTGCCGACCAGGCACACCACCTCGTCACCAAACAGGCGGCCCATGTGCAGGTCGTCCGGGGGCTGAGGCCAGTTGCCGATCACCACATCGACCTCACCCTGCGCCAGGTGCGCGTGGTAGTGCGTGTCGGCCGACAGGGGCAGGATCTCGATGGGGCACAAGGGCGCTTCGACCTTGATGCGGGCGACGAGCTGGGGCAGGAACAGCGGGTCGAGGTAGTCGCTGGCGGCGACGCGGAAGGTGCGGGTGGCAGTGCGCGGATCAAATCCCCGCGCATCCGAAAACAAGGCTTCTGCGGAACGCAGGATGGCCCCTGCAGGCTCCACCATGCGCAGCGCAGCATCGGTGGGCATCATGCTGGCGCCCGAGCGCACGAGCAGCGGGTCGCCCGCCAGGTCGCGCAGCCTTTTCAACGCAGCCGACACCGCCGGCTGGTGCATGCCCAGGCGGACGGCGGCCCTCGATACGCTGCGTTCTGTGAGCACGGTGTGCAAGACCCTTATGAGATGGAGGTCTATCTTGTCGAAAAGGGCGTGGTCTCTCATAGCGGTGTGGGCATGGGTGCCATAAGCTTGCGCATATGCCAGTAACGGTACTGCGTTCTACCCTCTGCTGAACCTTTCCATCCAAGATCGAAGTGGCGTTTGTCATGACAACAAGACCCTTGCAATTCCTGCGCCGAGGCCAGCCCGTGGCGCTGGGCAATGTACCACCCGACCGCACCTTGCTGGAGGTGCTGCGCGAAGACCTGGGCTGCACCGGCACCAAGGAAGGCTGCGGCGAAGGCGACTGCGGCGCCTGCACCGTGGTGCTGGGAGAGGCGCGGAACGGCAAGCTGCACTACAGCGCGGTGAACAGCTGCATCCGCCTGGCGCATTCGGTGGATGGCATGGCGCTGTGGACGGTGGAGGACCTGGCGGAAGACCCACTGATCCAGCCAGTGGGCGATGCCGCAACTGCTCCTGGTCAAACCATCACGCTCCATCCCGCACAAGAAGCCATGGTGCAGTGCCACGGCTCGCAATGCGGCTTTTGTACCCCCGGCTTCGTGATGAGCCTCTTTGGCATGTACCAAAACCATGTGTGCCATGGCCAACCCATCACCCGCGAGCTGGCGCAGGAAGAACTCTCGGGCAACCTGTGCCGCTGCACCGGCTACCGCCCCATCCTGGACGCCGCACAGCAGATGGCCGCCCTGCCAGCGATGGCGGTGAACGAGCCGCTTTTGCTACAAAAATTAGAGCTGCTTGCGCTTGACCATCAAGCGCCAGATGCCAATTCTTCTTATATTTCACCCACCACGCTGCCCGACCTGCTGGCCGCACGCGCCGCGCACCCTGCGGCGCAGGTCGTGGCAGGCTGCACCGATGTGGGCCTGTGGGTGACCAAGCAGCACAAACAGTACGCGCAGATTCTGGATGTGACCCGCGCGGCAGAGCTGCGGCAGATCCAGCAGGACGCACACCACATCACCATCGGCGCCGCCGTCACGCTGACCAACGCCTTTGCGGCACTGACCGCGCAGTGGCCACAGCTGCACAGCTTTGCCACGCGCTTTGCGGGCCTGCCCGTGCGCAACTCGGGCACGCTGGGGGGCAACGTGGCCAACGGCTCGCCCATTGGCGACTCGATGCCGCTCTTGATTGCACTGCGCGCCCAGGTGGTGCTGGCCAGCGTGCGCGGCGAACGCGCCATGGCGCTGGAAGACCTGTACACCGGCTACCGGCAGAACGTGATGGCGCCCGACGAACTGCTGGCACGCATCGTGGTGCCCAGGCCGGGTGTCACGGAAGTGCTTCGGGCCTACAAGATTTCCAAGCGCTTCGACGACGATATTTCTGCCGTCTGCCTTGTCATCAACCTCGATATCGAAGCCGACGTGGTGCGCCGCGCCAGCATCGGCGCGGGCGGTGTGGCTGCCACACCAGCCCGCGCGCGCCAGACCGAAGCCGCGCTGACCGGCCAGCCCTGGAATGCCGACACCATCGCCCGCGCTGCGCAAGCGCTGCAAGGCGAGTTCAACCCCATCTCTGACATGCGCGCCAGCGGCACCTACCGCCGCACGGTGCTGGCCAGCCTGCTGCAGCGCTTCTGGCTGGAGAGCCTGGGCGAAGAGGCCGTGAGCGTGGAGAACTTCCGACTGGAGGCTGCGATATGAACCAGCGCGAATCTCTCCCCACGGACCTCCCCGTGAGCCGCGACGCCGTGGACGACCCGGTGGCTGCCACCGCCGACGCCCACGCCGCCGAGCCCCAAGCCCCGCAGCAGACCAGCGCACCCGCCAGTCCCCGCGCCATGGGCCAGTCGCACATCCATGAAAGCGCGCGCGCCCAGGTGGCCGGTGCCGCCCACTACATCGACGACCTGCCGGAGGTGAAGGGCACGTTGTACGCAGCGCCCATCCTCTCCACCGTGGCCCACGGCACGTTGAACAGCGTGGATGCCAGCGCCGCCCTGGCCCTGCCCGGCGTGCGCGGCGTGGTGCTGTCGTCCGACGTGCCAGGCGACAAGTTGCTGGCCGCCTTTGCGCACGACGAGCCCGTTTTTGCAGTCGACACCGTGCAGCACATCGGCCAGGTCATCGGCCTGGTGGTGGCCGACTCGGTGATGCAGGCGCGGCGTGCGGTGCGTGCCGTAAAGCTCGACATCGCCCCACTGCCCGCCGTGCTTTCCGTGCATGAGGCACTGAAAGCCGAAAGCTACTTGCTGCCCCCCGTGTTCGTGCGCCGGGGTGACGCCGCCACGGGCCTTGCGCAATCAGCGCACCGCCTGCAAGGCGCGTTTGAGGTGGGCGGGCAGGAGCACTTCTACCTGGAAGGCCAGATCGCCTACGCCCTGCCGCTGGAGCAAAAGCAGTGGTGGATCTACTCCAGCACCCAGCACCCCGGCGAGGTGCAGCACTGGGTGGCACACGCGCTGGGCATCGACAACCACGCGGTCAAGGTGGAATGCCGCCGCATGGGCGGCGGCTTTGGCGGCAAGGAGACACAGGCCGGTCACCTGGCCGTGTGGGCCGCCGTGGCTGCCAATAAGTTCGGCCGCGCCGTCAAGCTGCGGCTGGACCGCGATGAAGACTTCATGGTCACCGGCAAGCGCCACCCGTTTGCGTACGAGTACGACGTGGGCTTTGACAACACCGGCCGCATCACGGGCCTGAAGCTGCAGATGGCCGCCAACTGCGGTTTCAGCGCCGACCTGTCCGGCCCCGTGGCCGACCGGGCCGTGTTCCATGCCGACAACGCGTACTACCTGAGCGATGTGGAAATCGCCTCCTACCGCTGCAAGACGAATACGCAGAGCCACACGGCGTTTCGCGGCTTCGGCGGACCGCAGGGCGTGATCGTGATCGAGGCCATCCTGGGCGACATCGCCCGCGCGCTGGGTCGCGATGCGCAGGACGTGCGCATGGTCAATCTGTACGGCAAGGATGCAGCCGATGGCCGCAACGTCACGCACTACCAGATGACGGTGGAGGACAACATCCTCCACGCGCTGATGCCCCAGCTGGAGCGCGATGCCAACTACCGCCAGCGCCAGGCCGCCATCGCTGCGTGGAACGCCACAAGCCCGGTGCTCAAGCGCGGCCTGGCCATCACGCCCGTCAAGTTCGGCATCAGCTTCACCGCCACGCTGTTCAACCAGGCGGGCGCGCTGGTGCATGTGTACACCGACGGCAGCGTGCAGGTGAACCACGGCGGCACCGAAATGGGCCAGGGCCTGCACACCAAGGTGGCGCAGATCGTGGCCGACGAGCTGGGTGTGCCGCTGCACCGTGTGCTGGTCACCGCCAGCGACACCAGCAAGGTGCCCAACGCCAGCGCCACGGCCGCCAGCAGTGGCACCGACCTGAACGGCCGCGCGGCGCAGTTCGCAGCCCGCAATGTGCGGGACAACCTGGCCTCGTTCGTGTGCGGACTCGATGGCTGCGGCGCGGGCGCCATCCGCTTCGAGGGCGGCCAGGTGATCTCGCCCAAGAAGGTGCGCGCGTTCGACGACGTGGTGAAGGAGGCGTACGCCAACCGCATCCAGCTGTGGAGCGATGGCTTTTACCGCACGCCAAAGATCCACTACGACAAGGCCACGCTCACGGGCCGGCCGTTCTACTACTTCAGCTACGGCGCTGCCTGTTCCGAGGTGGTCATCGACACGCTGACCGGCGAAAGCCGCGTGGCGCGCGTGGACATCCTGCACGACGTGGGCCACAGCATCAACCCGGCCATCGACATCGGGCAGATCGAAGGCGGTTTTGTGCAGGGCATGGGCTGGCTGACCACGGAGCAACTGGTGTGGAACGACAAAGGGTATCTGGCCACGCACGCGCCGAGCACCTACAAGATCCCGGCGACGGGGGACATCCCCCAACACTTCAAGGTGGAACTGTGGCCCGAAGCCAACCGGGAAGACAACGTGGGCGGCAGCAAGGCGGTGGGCGAGCCGCCGTTCATGCTGGCGATCAGTGTGTACGAGGCGCTGCGCAATGCGGTGGCTGCGGGACGTGAGGGGCGGGACGCTACGGAGCCCGTGGTGTTGATGGCACCGGCGACTGCGGAGAATGTGTTGCGCGCCTTGGGTAAATTGGGCGCGTGAAGGGCCTGCCTCCCGACCGTTTCACCGCACGATCCGTTCGGGCTGAGCTCGTCGAAGCCGGGGCGTCACCCTGACCGTTCGGGCCGGGCCTGTCGAAGCCAGGGTTTGAGCGCTGGATTTGCCGCATGCCTGGTTTCAGGGCGGGAGCCGGGGTGTGCGCCCGGCGGCGCAGTAACTTTCTCTTGCGTCGCCAAGAGAAAGTCACCAAAGAGAAGGCGCCCCTACACGCTGCGTCCCTTCGCTTCGCTGCGGGCAACCTGCGGTGCTCTGTTTTGGCGGGGTCTCGCTAAACTCGCGCCGCTTCGCGTCACTCAAACAGACGCGGGCCATTGCTTCGCTGCGCAGCGCTCGGCCCCATCTCGCGGGCGCAAGCGCCTCGCGCTGCGCAGGCGGGGCCGAGCGCAGCAATGGCCCGTGTGGCTGTTCGGCTGTTCGGCTCCCCCCCCCTGCTGGCTGCGCCTGCGGCGGGGCGGTTGCGGGGTGAGCATGGGCGTCGCAGCGCCCATGCCTCGTGAACTGACTCGCCGTGGTTGTCCGAGCGGCGCGCGCCAGCGCAAAGCGAGTTCCACGGCGCACCCCGCAACCGCCCCGACGCAGGTTGCCCCTTCGCACCGCGAAGGGGTCGCAGACTGGGGGTCGCCTTTTCTTTGGTGACTTTCTTTTGGCGACCCAAAAGAAAGTTACTCGCCCGCCGGGGCGACATCCCGGCCTCCGCCCTCAAAACAGGCACGCCGCCCAACCAGCGCACAAGCCCAGGCTTCGACAAGCTCAGCCCCAACGGACTGGAGGGCACCACAAAACCACAAAAACAATAGCACCCAGCGCTCTCCAGACAAGCGCCAGGGTCCAAAATCAGCCCAGAACCCCAGACACCAGCCGCAAGACGCGATCACACCGCGCCGCCAGCGACTCATCGTGAGTCACCATCACAAACGCCGTGCCTTGGTCGCGCGCCAGCTGCAGCATCAGGTCAAACACGCCGTCGGCGGTGCTGCGATCCAGGTTACCCGTGGGCTCATCCGCCAGCACACACGCGGGCCGCGTCACCAAGGCACGCGCAATCGCCACACGCTGGCGCTCGCCGCCCGATAGCTCGGCGGGCCGGTGCATCAGACGCTCTTTCAAACCCACAGAGGTGAGCACCCGCTCAGCCTCGGCATGGCACTGCGCCAGCGGCAGACGACGGATGCGCAGCGGCATGGCCACGTTGTCCAGCGCGCTGAACTCGGGCAGCAGGTGGTGGAACTGGTAGATAAAACCCAGGTGCTGGTTGCGCAGCTGGCCCTGGCGCTCTGCTGACAGCGAAGACATCTCTTCACCCTTGAGGCGCACGGTGCCTGCCGTGGGCGCATCCAGCCCGCCCAGCAGGTGCAGCAGCGTGCTCTTGCCCGAGCCCGATGCGCCGACGATGGCCAGCGTTTCGCCCGCGCGGATCTGAAGATCCACGCCCTTGAGCACCGTCACATCAAGGCGGCCTTCGGTGAATCGCTTGGTGAGGCCCTTGGCCTCCAATACCACCACTCCAACTTTCTGATCACTCATAGCGCAGCGCCTCGGCGGGGTTCACACGGCTGGCGCGCCAGCTGGGGTACAGGGTGGCCACAAAAGCCAACACCAGCGAGATGATGCCGATGGGCATGATGTCGCTGCTCTGGGGTTCACTCGGCATCTTGCTGATGAGGTAGATGTCCTTGGGCAAGAAGCTCGCGTTGAGCGCCTTCTCGATGGCGGGCACGATCACATCGATGTTGAACGCGATGCCCAGGCCCAGCAGCAGGCCCACGGCCGTGCCGATCACGCCGACCATGGCGCCCTGCACCACAAAGATGCCCATGATGCTCTTGGGGCTGGCGCCCAGGGTGCGCAGGATGGCGATGTCGGCGCGCTTGTCGGTCACCGTCATCACCAGGGTCGATACGAGGTTGAACGCCGCCACCGCCACGATGAGGGTGAGGATGATGAACATCATGCGTTTTTCGAGCTGCACGGCCGCAAACCAGGTGCGGTTCTGCTGCGTCCAATCGCGGATGAGCAACTGGCCGCTCAGACTGCCCGCCAGTTGCTGGGCCACCTCGCGCGCCTGGTGCAGGTCCTTGAGCTTCAGCCGCACGCCCGTCGGGCCTTCCAGGCGAAAGATGCGCTGCGCATCCTCGTGGTGCAGCAGCACCAAGGCCGAGTCGTATTCGTAGTGGCCCGAATCAAACGTGCCCGCCACGGTCATCTGCTTGAGGCGCGGCACCACGCCCGCCGGGGTGACCTGCCCTGCGGGCGCGATCAGGGTGACCACATCACCAGCGCGCACGCCCAGCATGCGGGCCAGCTCGCCCCCCAGCACAACGCGGAATTCGCCGGGTACCAGCAGATTCAGTGTCTTTTCGTTGGTGGCGGCCAGGTCCGTCACGGCGCCTTCCAGCGCCGGGTCGATGCCGCGCACCAGCGCACCCTTCATGTCCTCGCCGCGCGCCAGCAGCGCCTGCGCGGCCACGAACGGTGCTGCGCCCACCACGTTGGGGTTTTGCTTCGCCTCGGCCAGCGTGCGCGCCGGGTCGGGCAAGGCAGCGCCCTGGGGCGCAAAAATCTCGATGTGCGAGACCACGCTCAGCATGCGGTCGCGCACCTCTTTCTGAAAGCCGTTCATCACCGACAACACAATGATGAGCGCCGCCACCCCGAGCGCAATGCCCAGCATGGACACGCCCGAGATGAACGAGATAAAGCCATTGCGCCGCGTGGCGCGGCCCGCGCGCGTGTAGCGCCAGCCCAGGGCCAGTTCGTAGGGGATTTGCATGGATAAGGAAAGAAGGCACTGCAGAGTGCGGAATGCACGCCACAGGCCGGCCAGATTGTGGCATCCCGGACAATAGAGCGAGTGAAACACTTTTACATACCCACGTTGGGCCTCCAGGCCAGTGATCGCAAGGCGCGGACCGCTGCCAAGGCTGGATGCCTTGGCAAGGTCCGCAACGCCGCGAGCGCTGGCCTGGAGGCCCAACCCTTCGGGAAAGCCGGGGAAAGGCCCGGCCACTGCGTTGCAGTCCGCTTGCGGTATCCCAACCGCTGCGCGTCCTGCGCCTTGTTGCCGGGCCTTTCCCCGGCTTTCGTGGGCACGTAAAAGTGTTCCACTCGCTCTAGCCATGTCGGACACCAACCATTTGCTCGTTCCCTACGCCGCCAGCGCAGCCACCGGATGCCAGCAAGCCCTGCAGGGCCTGGCCCTGCCCCACCTGGACCGGCTTCTGGCCCGGCTCAGCCCCCATCCCACCCACAGTGACAGCGGCGAGGAGACCAGCTTCTCCGCCCCCCACGAACGCGCCCTGGCGCGCGCGCTGGGACTGCCAGCGCAGGACGGGCGCATCCCGTGGGCCGCGTGGCACCGCCACCAGCAAGGCCAGTCACCCGAAGGTGACGCCTGGGCGTTTGTCACGCCCTGCCAGTGGCAGGTCAGCACCGACCACGTCACGCTGCGCAACCCCGAGCACCTCGCGCTGGATGACGCCGCATCGCGCGCGCTGCTGGCCATCGTCTCACCCTGGTTTGCCGAAGATGGCATCACCCTGCACTACGACCAGCCCACACGCTGGCTGGCCACCAGCCCCCTGTTTGCCGACCTGGCCACCGCCTCGCTGGAGCGCGTGCTGCAGCGCGATGTGCGCGCCTGGATGCCGGACGCCAAGGCTGCCCGGACCCTGCACCGTTTGCACAGCGAGATGCAGATGCTGCTCTACACCCACGCCTTCAACGACGAGCGCTCGGAGCGCGGGCTGCCGGTGATCAACTCGTTCTGGGTGCATGGTACCGGCCCAATTCCCACCCCTGCCCCGTCTGCCCTCCCCACGCCGACGGTGCCCACCACCTTGCGCGATGCGGCACTGAACGAGGACTGGCGCGCCTGGGCCGCCGCGTGGACCGCATTGGACGCAGGCCCGGTGGCCGATCTGCTGCGCAAGTCCGAAGGCGGCGTGCCGGTGCAGCTGACCCTGTGCGGCGAGCGCAACACGCTGGCCTTCCACACCGCCCCCCGCACCCTGGCCCAGCGTTTTCAAAGCCTTTTCAGGACCCAGCGCTTTACAGACATGCGCGAAAAGCTATGAAAATAGTAGCAAGAGACATTCCCCCCCGTGCCGCCTGGGCGCTGGAACAGGCCGGTGTGCACCCGCTGCTGGCGCGCCTGTATGCCGCGCGCGGTGTGCGTGCCAAGGACGAGCTGGACGACGGACTGGGCAGGTTGTTGCCCCCCGCGGGCCTCAAAGGCATTGACACCGCCGCGCGCCTGCTGGCCGACGCCATGGCGCAGAACAAGCGCCTCGTCATCGTGGCCGACTACGACTGCGACGGCGCCACCGCCTGCGCCGTGGGCGTGCGCGGGCTGCGGCTGCTGGGCGCTCAACAGGTGGACTACCTCGTGCCCGACCGCGTGACGGACGGTTATGGCCTCACCGCATCCATCGCCCGCCGCGTGGCCGAGCGCGGCGCCGACGTACTCATCACCGTGGACAACGGCATCGCCAGCGTGGACGGCGTGGCCGAGGCCAAGGCGCTGGGCCTCACGGTCGTCGTCACCGACCACCACCTACCCGGCCCCGAGCTGCCCACGGCCGATGCCATCGTCAACCCCAATCAGCCCGGCTGCACCTTCGAGAGCAAGTCCATGGCCGGTGTGGGCGTGATGTTCTACGTGCTGCTGGCCCTGCGCGCCGAGCTGCGAGCGCGCGGCATTTTTGACGCGGCCACCCAACCCAAGCTCGACCCGCTGCTCACCCTGGTGGCGCTGGGCACGGTAGCCGACGTGGTCAAGCTCGACGCCAACAACCGCCGCCTGGTCGCCCAGGGCCTGAAGCGCATCCGCGCAGGCCAGATGCCCGCCGGGGTAGCCGCGCTGTTCACCGCTGCCGGCCGCAAGGCGCCCGTGGCCACCACCTTCGACTTTGGCTTCGCCTTAGGACCGCGCATCAACGCCGCAGGGCGCCTGGCCGACATGACGCTGGGCATCGAATGCCTGCTCACCGACGACGCAGGCCGCGCCGCCGAACTGGCAGGCACGCTCGACGGCATCAACCGCGAGCGCCGCGAGATCGAAGGCGGCATGCGCGACCAGGCCATGCTGATGGCCGAAAGCCTGTTCCAGGAAGACGAAGAACCGCCCCCGGCCATCAGCGTGTTCGACCCGGACTTTCACGAAGGCGTGGTGGGCATCGTGGCCAGCCGCATCAAGGACAAACTGCACCGCCCCACCTTTGTGTTCGCGGCCAGCAGCGCGCCGGGCAAAGAGCACGAGCTGAAGGGCTCCGGCCGCTCCATCCCCGGCTTTCACCTGCGCGACGCGCTCGACCTGGTGGCCAAACGCCACCCGGGCGTGTTGCTGAAATTTGGCGGCCACGCCATGGCGGCCGGCTGCACGGTGGACGCAGACTCGTTCGATACCTTCGAGCAGGCGCTGGCCCAGGTCGCCCAGGAATGGCTGGACGCCGCCACCCTCACCCGCCGCATCGAGACCGACGGACCTCTATCGCCCGAATACTGCCGCGCCGACATGGTGGACACCCTGCACCACGAGGTGTGGGGCCAGGGCTTTGCGCCCCCCACCTTCAGTGAGGAAGTGCAGATCGTGAGCCAGCGCCTGGTGGGCGAATCCAAAAATCACCTGTCGATCAAGCTCATGCACCAGGGCAACCCGGTGGACGCCATCTGGTTCGGCCACACCGAGCAGCTGCCTGCGCGCGTGTTGCTGGCCTTTCGGCTCGATGTGAACGAGTGGAAAGGCGAGCGGAAGGTGCAGTTTTTGGTCGAGGGGGCTCAGATCTAGGAGTCTGTCGGACTTGGAGCGTCGAAGCGAAAATTGGCCCCAGCGAGGACAGTTTTTGCCGGATTTGCAGCCCCATAGCCGAGCTATGGGGCAAAAAGACGGTGGAAAATGGACCGCTGAGGTCAATTTGCAGCCGACGATTTCCAAGTTCGACAGACTCCTAGGGCAAAGGCCCCACCCCGCTCACGCCTGCGCAGGGCCCTTGCTGCGCTGGCGGATCACCGTCACCGGCTCGCCGCCCTGGCCCCAGTTCTCAGGGTCCACCTCGTCGATGATGACGGTGACACTTTCAGGGCGCTTGTCCAGCACCTGCTGCATGAGTTGGGTGACACCGGCGATCAGGGCTGCCTTTTGGGCTGCGGTGGTGGGCAGTTCGCGCCGCGCGAGGCGGATGTTGACCAGGGGCATGGGCAGATCCTTTCGTCCATCGCAAAAAAACAAAGACAAAGGCAGCCGGGGCTGCCTCGGGGGTGCGGTGCAAGAACTTAAGGGCCTTTTTGGCCGCCAGCGCTTGATATAAAAGCGCAGATAGCTATCATTTAAATAGCAAAAACCACTACACCCAGCGGCCTTTAGAAGCTTTCCCAGTCGTCATCTCCGCCTTTGGCTGCAGCCCGGGGCGCAGGTGCAGCGGGCGCGGCCGATGGGCCAGGGGTGGCAGCGGGGCGTGCAGCGGCGGGGGCCGGTGGTGCCAAGCGAGCGGCGGCGGGTGCCTTGGTAGGCTTGGTTGCCTTCGGCGCTGCGGGTTGGTTGCCGAGGGTGGTTCTGGCCGCTGGCGCTGGCCGGGGCGCCGCAGACGGAGCCGGGCGGGGCGCTGCCGGTGCGCGAACCGCCATCGCGCCCACATTGAACACCGCCACCACCTCAGCCAGGCGCTGGGCCTGGTCGCGCATCGAGGCTGCGGCGGCGGTGGACTCCTCCACCAGCGCCGCGTTCTGTTGCGTCATCTGGTCGAGGTGCGTCACGGCCTGGTTGACCTGGGCAATCCCGTCGCGCTGCTCGGAGGACGATGCTGTGATTTCTCCAATCAGGTCGCTCACGCGCTGCACGCTGGCCACGATCTCGCCCATGGTCTGGCCCGCTTGGGCCACCTGGGCAGAGCCCGACTCGACGTTTTCCACCGAGGCACTGATCAGGTTCTTGATCTCCTTGGCGGCCTCGGCGCTGCGCCCAGCCAGGCTGCGCACTTCGCTGGCCACCACCGCAAAACCCCGGCCCTGCTCGCCCGCGCGGGCGGCTTCCACAGCGGCGTTGAGCGCCAGGATGTTGGTCTGGAAGGCAATACCGTCGATCACGCCGATGATGTCGCTGATCTTGCGGCTGCTGTCGGTGATCTGCTGCATGCTGGTGACCACCTGGCCCACCACTTCGCCGCCGCGCGCCGCCGCCTGGGCCGCCGTGCCCGCGAGCTGGTTGGCCTGGCGCGCGGTGTCGGCCGACTGGCTCACCGTGGCCGTAAGTTCTTCCATGCTGGCGGCGGTTTCTTCCAGGTTCGAGGCGGTCTGCTCGGTGCGGGCCGACAGGTCGTGGTTGCCGTTGGCGATCTGGATCGAGGCCGACGAGACGGAATCCACACCCACCCGCACCTCGCTCACCACCCCCCGCAAGCGGGTGGACATGGCCGACAGGGACCTCAGCATGTGGCCGAACTCGTCCTTGCGGGTGGATTGCAGCTCGCGCGTGAGGTCGCCAGCGGCGATGGCGTCGATGGTTTCCACCGCCTCGTCCAATGGCACGGTGATGGAGCGCACCAGCTTCCAGGCCAGCAGCAGCACCACCACAACCAGCACGGCCGACACCACCAGGCCCTGGATGGCGTAGGCAACGCGCCGCTGTGTGGTCTCGGCCCGTATCTCCTCGCGGCGCTTTTGCAGTACAGCGACAAAATCATCCTGCGCCTTGAGGTAGCGCGCCACCATGGGGGTGAGTTCATTGTCGGCAAACTGCTGGGTGGCCACGCCATCGCCCGCGCCCTTGAGCTCCCAGGTCTTGGCGGTGGCGGCCAGCACCAGCTTGCGTTCGGCCAGCACCTTGTCGAGGGCCGCCTTTTCCTCGGGCGCCGTGGCACCGGCCACGATCCCCTCTTGAATCTTGTTGATGCCGCCAATGATTTCCTTGACCTTGGCGTCGTACTGCTGGGCCAGCACCGCGTCGGTGGTGACGGCTCCGCCCATCACCATGTTGACGGCGGTTTCGGTGGCCCCCCGCCAGCGTATGGCCGCCGAGATGCGCTCTTCGATCTCGACCACCTGGTCCATCGCAGCCGACATGGAGCTGTTGGCCCGGTACTGCTGGAAGCCGGAGATCAACAGCATGGCCAGCATCAGCAGGATGAATGCTCCCCACAGCTTGCGCGAAACGCGGATATTGTCGATTTGCATGGTTCTTTTTCCTCGTGGACCTGGAAATGTAAGTGTGCGGCCAACGCGCGGCACGCAACATCCGATTGCGTCAACAGCAGGCCACAAGCCTACGCCAGCCCAGGCACTGCCCTGCCCTCTTTTTCCCGGGAGAAACCCGCACCCAGGGTGCTGAAGGTGACAAGACGGCCCACCCGGGGGTCAGCGGCACCTGGCAGGACTCCGGAGAACCCGTCCACGACGGCACAGGGGTTGCGCGGTGGCGCGCGATATCGGTACAAGCCCTAAAATGGCACGGTGACATCCATACTGAACGCCGACCTGCATTGCCATTCCGTGGTATCCGACGGAACCCTGACCCCGGAGGATCTGGCCGCCCGCGCGAAAGCCAACGGTGTCGAGTTGTGGGCGCTCACCGACCATGACGAAATCGGCGGCCAGCACCGCGCCGCCGCCGCTGCCCATGCGCAGGGCATGGCCTACCTCACGGGCGTCGAAATCTCGGTCACCTTTGCCGACACCACCGTCCACATCGTCGGCCTGGGTTTCGACCCCCACGACACCCGACTGGCCGAGGGCCTGGCCGCTACACGCGGTGGGCGCGGCGAACGCGCCAAGGACATGGCCGAACAACTGGCCCAGGCGGGTATTCCGGGCGCTTACGAGGGCGCGCTGCAGTTCGTAGGCAACCCGGCATTGATTTCACGCACCCATTTCGCCCGCTTTCTGGTGGAGACCGGGGTCTGCAAGGACACCTCCGAGGTATTTCGCAAATACCTCATCGAAGGCAAGCCTGGTTATGTGCCGCACCGTTGGGCGTCGCTGGGCAACGCCGTGCGCTGGATCACCGAGGCAGGCGGCATGGCCATCATTGCCCACCCGGCGCGCTACAAGTTCAGTGCCAACGAAGAATTTGCGCTGTTTTCCGAGTTCAAGGCCCACGGCGGGCGCGGGGTGGAAGTCGTCACCGGAAGCCACAGCGCAGCTGAATATGTCACCTACGCCGCGATGGCGAAGGAGTTTGGGCTGGCCGCCTCGCGCGGCAGCGACTTCCACAGCCCGGACGAGTCCCACACCGACCTGGGGACATTGCCGCTGCTACCCGGCCAGCTCACCCCGGTCTGGGAACTGCTGGCTGAACGCATCCGGCACCCCGCTGCCGTTTGAGACGAGACGCACCATTTCATGGCCCAGTATTTCGAAGTCCACCCCGACAACCCCCAGCCGCGCCTGCTCAAGCAGGGCGCCATGCTGCTGCAAAAGGGCGGCATTCTGGCCGTGCCCACCGATTCCAGCTATGCGCTGGTCTGCCACCTGGACGACAAGGATGCCGTCGATCGCATGCGCCGCATCCGCCAGGTGGACGATAAGCACCACCTCACCCTGTTGTGCCGTGACCTGTCGGAACTGGCCAACTATGCCCGCGTGGACAACCGCCAGTACCGCCTGCTCAAACTGGGCACGCCCGGGCCCTACACCTTTATCCTCGAAGCGACCAAGGAAGTGCCGCGCCGCGTGAGCCACCCTTCGCGCAAGACCATCGGTCTGCGCGTACCCGACCGCAAGGGCCTGCAGCTGCTGCTGGAGCTGCACGGCGCCCCGCTGCTGGCCACCACGCTGATCCCGGCCGGCGAGACCGAGCCCCTGAACGACCCGCAGGAAATCCGCGAACGCTACGAAAAGCTGGTGGACGCCATCGTGGACGCAGGCGCCTGCCCGCTGGAGCCCACCACCGTGGTGGACCTGACGCCCATGGGCAATGGTGGCGAGCCCGAAGTGGTGCGTGAAGGCCGGGGCAGCCTGCAGGCGCTGGGGTTGTAGCCGCAGCTCCTCACCTCGACTGCCATAGCGCTTGCCCGGGGCCTCCACAACTGGCGCGGCCCCATCCCAGCGCCACCGTGGAACTGGCTTTGCCAGGCCACCGGTGGCGTCCCCCTGAGGGGGGAAGCGGCGCAGCCGCTCAGGGGGCTATAACTTGAACGCACCCACAGCCTGCTCCAGATCGCGCGCCTGCGCCGTGAGCGAGGTGGCGGTCGAAACCGCGTTCTGAACCAGCGCAGCCGTTTCCTGGGTGGTGCCGTCCATGTGCGACACGGCGCCGTTCACATGGCTGATGGCATCGCTCTGCTCGCGCAGGGCGTGGGAGATTTCTCCAAGCAGTGCGCTGACCTGCCCGACGGCCGCCACGATCTCCTGCATGGTCTTGCCCGCCTTGCCCACCTGGCCAGCACCGTTTTCCACCTGCTCGACCGACGCGCTGATCAGCGCCTTGATCTCGCGGGCGGCCACCGCGCTGCGCTGGGCCAGATTGCGCACCTCGCTGGCCACCACCGCAAAGCCCCGGCCCTGCTCGCCCGCGCGGGCGGCTTCCACAGCAGCGTTGAGCGCCAGGATGTTGGTCTGGAAGGCAATGCCTTCGATGACCTGGATGATGTCCACAATCTTGCGTGAGCTGCCACTGATGGCCTGCATGGTCAACACCACATCGCCCACCACCGCGCCCCCTTGCTCTGCAATGCCCGAGGCCTTCACCGCGAGGTCGCTGGCGGAATGGGCGCGCTCGGCGTTCTGGCGCACGGTGGCGGTCAGCTGCTCCATGCTGGCAGCAGTTTCGGTGAGTGAAGAGACCTGGTCTTCCGCATGGCGGGAAAGGTCGGTGTTGCCATGGTCGATGTCTGCGGCAGAGGCGCTGATGGCATCGGCGTCCTGCTTGATGCGCGACACCAGGTCGGTCAGCGTGTCCTCCATGGTGCCCAGTGCGTTCAGGAGCCGGCCAAAGTCGCCCTGCAGATCGGAGCTGAATTCCTGGCTCAGGTCGCCCGAAGCCACGGTTTCTGCAATCAGGATGGCCTGGTTGAGCGGCGCCACGATGCTCATGCGCAGGCTGAACACAGCCAGCAGCGCCAGCACAAACGCCACACAGCTGCAGCCGATGATCCATGCCCGGGCGCTTTGCAGGTGCGCCTGTGCTGCCTGGGCCAGGGGCGCCGTCACAGGCGCGCCCTGCAGTGCCTGCTCGGCCCCGCCGATGCCAGCCAGCGCCATGACCATCAACAGCAGCACCAGCAGTGCCATACCGCCAAACGCCAGGGCCAGGCGCGTTCCAATTTTCAGGTTGTTCCACATGATGTTGTGCCTCTCCAGGGCTGTTGTTTTGGTTTTTTGGGTCGCCCCGGGGGCAACTGTCAGATGCTAGCAATGATCACGGCGCTGCGGGCGCCCTCGGCATACGTACATCCCACATAGAACTTGCGCGAATCGGGATGCAACAACCGCCTTGCCTGGGGGTGAGCCACTTGCCCGAGTCCTGTTGTGCGCCAGTCATCCCACCACCGGCATGCCGTGTACTCCGCGCGGGTCGCCCCGGCAACGGCTGGGGTGGCGGGCGTCTGAGACAATCACCGGGTGGACATCTCCAATCTCATCCAAACCGTTCTGATCTACGCCCTGCCGGTGCTGTTTGCCATCACCGTGCACGAGGCAGCCCACGGCTACGCCGCGCGCCACTTTGGCGACAACACTGCGTACATGATGGGCCGGATCACCCTCAACCCGATCAAACACATCGACCCGGTGGGCACCATCCTGATGCCGCTGCTGCTGTACTTTGCGACCTCGGGAGCCTTCCTGTTTGGCTATGCCAAGCCGGTGCCGGTCAATTTCGGCAACCTGCGCAATCCCAAGAAACACATGGTCTGGGTGGCGCTGGCGGGCCCGGCGTCCAACTTCATCCAGGCCATTGGCTGGGCCGTGCTGCTGGTGGCACTGGTGGGCTCTGGCGTGGAGGAGCGCTTTTTCATCGAGATGGCCCGCGCTGGCGTGCTGGTCAACCTCGTGATGTGGGCGTTCAACCTGTTTCCGCTGCCGCCGCTGGATGGCGGGCGCATTCTGGTGGGCCTGCTGCCCTGGAAACAGGCGCACATGGTCTCTCGCATCGAGCCCTGGGGCTTTTTCATTGTGATGGGCCTGGTGATCGCTGGGGTGGTGGGCACGCTGTGGCTGCGCCCGCTGATGTCGCTGGGCTACGGCGTCATCCAGTTTCTGCTCACCCCGCTCACAGCACTGTTGCGTTAATTCTTCTCCCCCCGTTTCTTGCTGACATCCTTCCCATGAGCATCACGCGTTTTCTCACCGGCATTACCACCACGGGCACACCCCACCTGGGCAACTTCGTGGGCTCCATCCGCCCCTCGGTGGCCGCCAGCCTCACGCCCGGCGTGCAGAGCTTTTACTTTCTGGCCGACTACCACGCGCTCATCAAGTGCGAAGACCCGGTGCGCATCCAGCGCTCCACGCTGGAGATCGCCGCCAGCTGGCTGGCCGCAGGGCTGAACCCCGAGAAGGTCACGTTCTACCGCCAGTCCGACATCCCTGAGATCCCCGAACTGACCTGGCTGCTGACCTGCGTGACGGGCAAGGGCGTGCTCAACCGCGCCCACGCCTACAAGGCCAGCGTGGACAAGAACACTGCCGCCGACCGCGATGCCGACGACGGCGTGACGGCCGGCCTGTTCATGTACCCCGTGCTGATGGGCGCCGACATCCTGATGTTCAAGGCGCACAAGGTGCCCGTGGGCCGCGACCAGATCCAGCACATCGAAATGGCACGTGACATGGCTGCGAGCTTCAACCACCTGTATGGCGAACACTTCGTGCTGCCCGAGGCCGCCATTGACGACCACGTGGCCACGCTGCCCGGCCTGGACGGGCGCAAGATGAGCAAGAGCTATGACAACACCATCCCGCTGTTCAGCTCGCGCGAGCAGCTCAAGAAGCTGATCGGCGGCATCCTGACCGATTCGCGCGCACCCGGCGAGCCCAAGGATACCGAGGGATCGGCGCTGTTCCAGATCTACCAGGCGTTTGCCACGCCCGACGAAACCGCCGCGCTGCGCCAGGCCTACGCCGACGGCATTGCCTGGGGTGATGCCAAGAACACCCTGTTCGAACGTGTGGACCAGGTGATCGCCCCCATGCGTGCGCAGTACGAAGAACTCATCCACAACCCCGCCCGCATCGAGCAGACCCTGCTGGCCGGTGCCGAACGCGCCCGTGCGCTGGCCACGCCGTTCATCCGCGAGCTGCGCGCCGCTGTGGGCCTGCGCAGTCTGGCCCAGGCCACTGCGGCGCCCAAGCCCGCCAAGGCCGCGAAGACAGCGCTGCCTTCGTTCAAGCAATACCGCGAAGCCGACGGCAAGTTCTACTTCAAGCTGGTGGATGCCGATGGCCGCCTGCTGCTGCAAAGCACCGGTTTTGACGCGCCCAAGGAAGCAGGCCAGGCCATTGCCCAGTTGCAAAAAGACCCGGACGCACTGCAGACACTGGCACCGCGCCTGGCACCGGTGGAGGGCGTGAGCGCCGACGATGTGGCCGCCGCGCTGCAGGCGCTGGCAGAGGCTGCAGCCGCCGCGTAAACCGCTCTGGCCCTGTCCAACGCGGGATCCGGGGTCGGAATGCGCTGGGGGAAGCGGTCACTTTTTGATAGCTGTTAGCGCTTTACCAATAAGCGCTAGCGGCCAAAATCATTCAAATATTCACCTCTAGTGTGGTGTCTCATAAGTAATTGGAATTATTTCGACGAGTGTTGATCCCAGGAGTTTCCTTGGAGGAGACTACGCCGATGGCCCACACTGGAC
>Ga0155269_133_pt1 | contig 34201 bp, 30 predicted proteins | sample RifCSPhighO2_02_FD_106237 | JGI IMG/M metagenome (GOLD analysis project Ga0155269, IMG submission 106237) | Burkholderiales bacterium RIFCSPHIGHO2_02_FULL_64_19 | reverse complement strand
AACCAGCTGCGCCCCGAGAGGTGAATCGCTTACTTCCCGCCCCGCGCCTTCGCCAGCTCGCCCATCATTTCGCTGGTGGTTTCCTCACCAAACTCCTTGCCGTACTTGGCCAGCACGGGCTGCAGCTTGGTGCGCAGCTTGGCCTGCTCGGCAGCAGGCAGCTCGGTGATCTGCATGCCGGCCTTCTTCAGCTCGCCCAGGGCGGTTTCGCTGAAGGCACGGATGGTCTTGCGCTCGAACAGCGTGGCCTCGCGGGCAGCCTCCTGCACGATCTTGCGCTCGTCGGCCGAGAGGCCGTCCCAGGTCTTCTTGGAGATGAGCAGCACCCACGCGCTGTACATGTGGCGCGACAGCACCAGATGCTTTTGCACCTCATAGAACTTGCTGGCCAGGATGGTGGCAGGCGGGTTTTCCTGGCCGTCCACGGCCTTTTGTTCCATGGCGGTGTACAGCTCGGTGAACGGCATGGGCGTGGCGTTGGTGCCCAGCGCGTTGAAGGTGTCGAGGAACAAGGGGCTCTGGATCACGCGCAGCTTCAGGCCTGCCAGATCATCGGCCGTATTGATGGGGCGGCGCGAGTTGGTTACATGGCGAAAGCCGTTTTCCCAAAAGCCCAGGCCGATCAGGCCCTTGTCGGGCAGCATGGCCAGCAGCTTCTGGCCAAAGGGGCCGTCGAGCAAGGCGTCGGCTTCGGCCTCGGTGTTGAAGGTGAGCGGCAGGTTCAGCACGCCAAAGGGCTTGATCAGCGACATCAGCGTGGACGAATCCGGAATCGTCATCTCCAGCGTGCCGCCGCGCAGGGCCGAGGTCATGCTCACGTCGTTGCCCAGGGCGCCGCTGGCAAACAGCTTGGCGTTCATCTTGCCGCCGCTCTTGGCCTGCAGGCGCTCGGCAAAGTGGCGCACGGCCTGGGCCTGCGGGTGGTCGTCGCTCAGGCCAATGCCGACCTTGAAGGTGTGTTCCTTGACTTGGGCCGCGACGGGGGCGGCAAAGGCGGCCAGCAGCGTGGCAGCAAGCGCCAAGGATTTAGCGAGGGTCTTGAATTGCATGGTGTCTTGTCTCCGTTGGAATGGCTGACCCCGTTGGCGAGGCCTTCGGCGTATGCAGCTTTTTGGGGCAAGCCGTCATGGACGCAAGGCGAAGGTTAGGTTTCGCACCCCGGCGGGTCCACTGAATGTTTTGCGACAATCCATTCCAAACGTTTATGAGTCCAGACGAATTTCCGGGTAAACCCTTGTCTTTGGCGCAGGCCTGCGCGCGGCTGCGCTTTCGGCATTTGCAGTTTCTGGACATCCTGGGCCGCACGCGCAACCTGCGGCTGACAGCCGAGCAGATGCATGTCACGCAGCCTGCGGCCACCAAGATCCTGATGGACATCGAGGAGATCCTGGAGGCGCGCCTGTTCGACCGCCTTTCGCGCGGCATGCGGCCCAACGAGCTGGGGCTTTTTACGCTGCGCTACGCCAGTGCCGCGCTCGACGGGCAGCGCAAGTTTGTGGACGAGTTCAACGCGCTCAAGCAGGGCGGCCATGGCCACGTGACGGTGGGTGCCATCACCGGCTCGGCCGCGCATGTGCTGGTGGCGTCGGTGGTGGAGCTCCAGCGCTTGCGGCCCCTTTTGGTCATCAAGATCCTGGAGCAGAGCAGCGACCAGCTCATCGCCTGGCTGGCCGAGCGCAAGATCGACCTGATGATCGGCCGCTTTACCACCGAGGACCAGCGCAGCCAGTTCCACTACGAGCACCTGTCCGCCGAGCCGCTGCATGTGGTGGGTGGGCAGCACCACCCGCTGCGCGGCGCCACCGACCTATCGCTGACCGAGCTGGCGCATTGGCCGTGGATTCTGTACCCCGCCTCCACGGCCGTGCGCAAGGTGTCGGACGACCTGTTCGGTGGCGCGGGCCTGGCGCTGACGGCGGGGGTGGTGGAGACGCCGTCCTTTTTGTTTGCTCTGGAGCTGATGAACACCACCCACATGATGTCGCTGCAGCCCGCCGCGCTGATCCAGAAATATGTGGACCGGGGTCTGCTCTCGCGCATCCCCGTCGAGCTGCCCGACCGCATGCCTAGCTACGGCCTCATCACCCGGCTGGGCGAGCCGCCCACCCCTTCGGCACAGGCCTTTATCGATGTGCTGCGCGAGGCGGCGGGCGTGGCGCCGGACGCTTTGGGGGAGTGACCAGACCTGCGCTATGCACGGCCTTTTTCGATAACCAATGGTTATTGAAAATCCAGGCTGCCGGGCCCTGCCGTTATGCTCTGCGCCCTTTCCCGCCATCCAGACCTTTTTCTCCATGACCGACGCACCCGACACGCCCGACACCATCCAGGAACCCCGCTGCTGGAGCGATGGGCGCTGGACGGCGCAGGTCATCAAGAACGAAGACGACGATGGCTGGGCCGTGTCCATGACGCTGAAGGGGGAGTCCGAACCCGCGCTGGTGGGCCCTTGGACCATGGGCCGCGACAAGAAGAACCCCAAGCCGCTCGATGTGTCGGCCTTCCACACCCTGGTCAAGACCGCGAGCGAGGTGGTGCGCCGCCATGAGCAGCAACTGCACGCGCAGCTGAACAAGAGCGTGCACATCACCAGCGCCGACGGCCAGCGCCTGCGCGTGGCGCTGGCCATCGTGCCCGACGAGGAAGGCGCCACGGCCACGCTGAGCGCCGAGGATGCACTGGGCCAGGAAATCGCCCGCGTGCCTGCGCCGCCCACCTTCCGCCTGACGGCCGCCAGCGCTACCGCCTGGGCGGACGGGGGCTTTGCGCGGCCCCGTTGACCTCGGCGCCCAGCGCTTTCGCACGCCCCCGACAAGGTACCGAAGAGTTTCTTGCAGCACATCGCGCTGCCAGGTGCTGCGCGCAGGGCGGCGTTTGGGTAGATTGGAGGGCATGGCCCAGTGGCCCGTCGGAGTCCTGCCGTGCGTTCCTCATTTCCACCCCTGCTGCCATTGCCTTCCCTGTCCGAGGGCTTGTTCCCGCCACCACCGCGAGCCGGCTGTGCTGGAGCCGCCCTGCTGGCCTGCTGCGCGCTGTTGCCCCTGCCGGCCCTGGCGCAGCAGGGGGCTGGCGCGCCGCAGCCCTCCGCCCGGGCCCAGGAGCTTGCGGCCTCCGCTACCCCCGAGCCGCGCCGCATCTTCATCGACGGCGCACGCGCGGCCAGCGACGTCGGGCTGGCCTCGGTGGGTGTGCAATGGCCCTGGGCCTGGCGCCGTGATTTTTTGGGCGGCGAACTTACGGGGCACTGGGATACCCACATCGTGCACTGGCGCGTGCCGCCCGGCACCGCCGTGCCGGGCGGGCGCCGCCACTGGACGCAGCTGGCGGTGGTGCCGACACTGCGTTGGCGATTCGACGGCGGGCGGTCCACCTGGTTCATGGAAGGCGGCATCGGCCTGTCGGCGCTGGACGGGCACTACGCCACCCGGCACAAGGCCTTCAGCACCCGTTTCAACTTTGCCGACCACCAGGGCGTGGGCTTCAACTTTGGCGCCCGCCGCCAGCACGAACTGATGCTGATCGTGCGCCACATTTCCAACGGCGGCATCCGCAAGCCCAACCCGGGCGAAGACTTTGTGCAGGTGCGCTACAGCCGGTCTTTTGAATGATCCGGCTTCCATCAACTTGAACCGTTCGCTGAGCGCCGTTCAAGCGCCGCGCCTGGCTTGGGCAGGCTCAGCCAGAACGGGTGAACGGGATCGGCGAAGGGGGCCAATCGCCTTGGCGACGGCGCGAACGCCACCAAGCTCCTAGAATCCCCCTGCCGGCCCTGGATCCACTCCAGGGCCGGCAGCGTTCTCAGGGCGGGGTGGAATTCCCCACCGGCGGTATTTGAGGGCTGAAAAGCCAACAAGAGCCCGCGAGCGCCTGTGGTGCCGTTCTTTGGAACAGGCCCGCAGGGTCAGCAGATCTGGTGCGAAACCAGAGCCGACGGTCACAGTCCGGATGAAAGAGATCGCGAAACTAGGGATGTCCTGCATAACCCTCGCGAGTCGGTGGTAGTGCGGATCGGGATGGGCCGCAAGGCGACTTTTTGCAGCCAATAGCGCGGCTATTGGTAAGAAAAGCAACGCAGCGGACCGCCCGAGACCGCGCTATCACGGACCGCAGGGAGTTATGCGGGACATCCCTAGAGCACCCGCTATGGGTGGCTGGGCCTTTGGCGTTTGCCTGCGTGTTTTTTGCCCGCTCGCAAGCGCCGTGAGGCCTGCGCCGCCCTGTGCAGGCGCCGTGTTCGCGCGCGCCCTGATTCTGGTCTGACCTGTTTTGAGGAACCCATGAATCAGTCTTCTGCTACTTCTCCCGTCTCTCCCCTCGCGCCTGTGGCCGCACACCGTGGCGCCCGCGTGGCCATCATCAGTGCCAGCTGGCACCAGGACATCGTGCACCAGGCGCGTGACGCGGCCCTGGCCGAGTTCGACCGCCACGGCCTGCCCCCCGCGCAGGTGGCGCTGTTCGATGTGCCCGGTGCGTTTGAGATCCCGCTGTTGGCCCGCAAGCTCGCGCGCAGCGGGCGCTACGATGCCATCGTGGCCTGCGCGCTGGTGGTCAACGGCGGCATCTACCGCCACGAGTTCGTCACCACCGCTGTCATCGACGGCCTGATGCGCGTGCAGCTCGACACCGAGGTGCCCGTGATGTCGGCTGTGCTCACCCCGCGCGACTTTCACGACCACGAAGACCATGTGCGCTTCTTCCGCGAGCATTTCGTGAAGAAGGGCACCGAGGTGGCCCAGGCCTGCCTGCAGACCATGGCCTACCTGCGCAAGCTGGCCTCGCCCACGTTGGCCTCCGTGCAGCAGGCTTCGCCGGTGCTGGCAGAAGCCTGAGTCGATGGTTTTTAGATTGCTATCTTTTAGATAGCTTTTAGCGCTTGATGGTAAAGCGCTAGGGATGTCCTGCATAACCCTCGCGAGGCGGTGGTAGTGCGGATCGGGATGGGGCGCAAGGCGTCTTTTGGCAGCCAATAGCCGGGCTATTGGCAAGAAAAGCAACGCAGCGAACCGCCCGAGGCCGCGCTATCACAGACCGCAGGGAGTTATGCAGGTCATCCCTAGAGGCCGATTTGGCCTGAAATTTCTGCGCCGCCTCAGCCAGCGGCCAGACGGGGCTGGTGCGGCCCGGGCACTGGCAAGTGGGCGCGTGTGGGGGCGCTGGCTTCAGAGTCCGCCAGTCGGAACACCGCCACCGCCTGCACCAGCTGCTGCGCCTGCACCTTCAAGCTGTCGGCAGCTGCCGCGCTCTGTTCGACCAGCGCCGCGTTCTGCTGCGTGGCCTGGTCCATTTCGGTGATGGCGTCCCCCACCTGGGCCACGCCTGCACTTTGCTCGCTGCTCGCGGCGCTGATCTCGCCCACGATGTCCGTCACACGGCGGATGGCGCTGACCACCTCGCTCATCGTGGCGCCCGCCTTGTCTACCAGCGTGGTGCCCAGCTCCACGCGCTCCACGCTGGCGTGGATCAGGGTCTTGATCTCCTTGGCGGCGTCTGCGCTGCGCTGGGCCAGGTTGCGCACCTCGCTGGCAACCACCGCAAAACCCCGGCCCTGTTCGCCCGCACGGGCGGCTTCCACGGCGGCGTTCAGCGCGAGGATGTTGGTCTGGAAGGCGATGCCGTCGATCACGCTGATGATGTCGGCAATCTTCTTGCTGCTGTCGTTGATGCCCTTCATGGTCGTCACCACCTCGGCCACCACATCACCGCCCTGCACGGCCACAGTGCTGGCGCTCACGGCCAGCTGGTTGGCGGTGCGCGCGTTTTCGGCATTGGCCTGCACGGTGGAGCTCAACTCCTCCATCGACGCCGAGGTTTCTTCCAGCGCGCTGGCCTGCTGCTCGGTGCGGGCGCTCAGGTCGTTGTTGCCCTGTGCGATTTCGGTACTGGCGGCGGCCACGCTGTCGGCGTTGTTGCGCACATTGCTCACCACGTGCGACAGGCTGATCTGCATGTCGTGCAGGGCATTCAGCAGCAGGGCGATTTCGTCCTTGCCCTGCACTTGCCGTGCCACGGTGAGGTCGCCGCTGGCCACGGCCTGCGACACGCGCACCGCGTTGTCCAGCGGGTTCACTACAGTGCGGCTGAAGGCAATGGCGCCCGCAATGCCCAGGGCGCACACCACCAGCATCACCACCAGGCTGATGGTGGTGGCGCGCTGCGCTGCTTTGGCGGCGCGCTCGGCCACTTCGCTGCTGGCCTTGGCGATCAGGCCGCCGGCCTGGTCCAGCAGCTGCGAAGGCTCGCGGTCCATGCCCGCCACGGCCTTGTCGCCCGCCTGCGGGTCGTGGTCGGCGGCCTTGAAGGCCTCAAACCCCTTGCGGTAGGCCGCGCCCATGCGCTCGTGGGCCTGGGCAAATTGCTGCACGCGTTCACGGCCTTCGCCGGGGGGCAGGGCGACCACGAGCTTTTGCGCCTCGTCCTTGATGGCCTTTTCCTGCTTTTCAAACGCGGCCCAGTAGCGCGTGAGCTGGGCCGGGTCCTTGCCGCGCAACAGCACATTCTTCCACTCCTGCACCTGCACCTTGAAGTTGTTGAGCATGTCCGCCGCCATGCGCTCGTGCTCAAAACTCTGGGCCACGGTGGTCTGGTAGGTGTCGAGCGCCTGGTTCAGGCGGCTGATGCCAAACAGCGCCGCCGCAAACAGCAAAAGCAGCGACACGGTAAAGGCCAGGGGGAGCTTGAGGCTGAGCTTCATGGGGAACTCCTGTGGGGTCCACGATTCGCCGCTGGGGCGGGGCAAAGTGCATGCGGCCCAGCCGGACTTCCCCGTACGTTGCGGCGGTTGTCCCACTGCGCCTCTCGTCTCGGTCAACCGGCACGTGCTGTGCGCCGTGCCGGAGAGATTCCCGCTGCCATTATGGAGAGATGTGTAAATTTTTGTACATGTCTTTTTTACCAAGGTGCGAACACATGTAGGCGCCGAGAGCACCAAGATTTGTTATCAAATTGATAGCTGGTAGCGTTTGGTGGATAAGCGCTAGAACCTGATTTGGTTCAGATGGTGCAGACAAAAAAGCCTTGCCGGTCAGGGCAAGGCTGTTCAATGGCGGGGGCGTTGCGCAGCTCGGTGCAGCGTGGGTCTGGCTACAAAACCCCGTTGGCCCGCAGCGCCGCAATGCGCGCCGAGTCCAGCCCCATCTCGCGCAGCACTTCGTCGGTGTGCTGGCCCAGTGCCGGTGGCGCGTTGCGCAGCACGGGTGGCGTGGCCGACAGGCGCAGTGGGCTGGCCACGCCGGTGATCTGCAACACGTTGTCGGTGGCGGCCTCGCCGTCCTTCCAGCGCGGCAGCGTCACGGCCAGGCCACGGGCCTGCACCTGTGCGTCGTCAAACGCCTGGGCAATGGTGTTGATGGGGCCGCAAGGCACGGCCTTGTCTTCCAGCAGCGTGATCCATTCGGCTGTGGTGCGCGTGCGGGTCACGGCCTCCATGGCGGGGATCAGCGCGGTGCGGTTTTGCACGCGCAGGGTGTTGGTCGCAAAGCGCGGGTCGCTGGCCCACTGGGGCTGCTCGGCGGCGGCGCAAAAGCGCTGGAACTGCCCGTCGTTGCCAATGGCCAGCAGCATGTTGCCGTCCTGCGTGGGGAAGTCCTGGTAGGGCGCCAAGCTCGGGTGGCTGTTGCCCATGCGGCCGGGCGCCTTGCCGGTGGCAAGGAAGCCCGAGGCCTGGTTGGCCAGCACGGCCATGCCCACGTCCAGCAGCGCCATGTCGATGTGCTGGCCCTGGCCGGTGCCATTGGTGGCGTTGTCGCGCACATGCAGCGCGGCCAGGATGGCATTGCTGGCATACAGGCCGGTGAACAGGTCGATCACGGCCACGCCTACGCGCATGGGGCCGCCGCCGGGCTGGCTGTCGGCCTGGCCGGTGATGCTCATCAGGCCCGTCATGGCCTGCACCATCAGGTCGTAGCCCGCGCGCTCGGCGTAGGGCCCGTCTTGGCCGAAGCCGGTGACCGAGCAGTAGATGAGGCGCGGGTTGAGCGCGCGCAGGCTCTCGTGGTCCAGGCCGTATTGCTTGAGGCCGCCGACCTTGAAGTTCTCTACGACGATGTCGGCCTCTTGCGCCATCTGCTTGATGAGCGCCTGGCCCTCGGGCGAGGCCATGTCGATGGTCACCGAGCGCTTGTTGCGGTTGCAGGCTGTGTAGTAGCTGGCCTGGTTGGTGTCGTTGCCCTCGGCGTCCTTCAAAAAGGGCGGGCCCCACTGGCGCGTGTCGTCGCCCACGCCGGGGCGCTCCACCTTCACCACATCCGCACCCAGGTCGGCCAGCACCTGGGTGCACCAGGGCCCAGCCAGCACGCGGGAGAGGTCTAGCACCTTGATGCCCGCGAGGGCGCCTGCTTTGGATGGGGTCATGGTGTGTTTGCTCTTATTTAAATAGCAGCTTGCGCTTATTCAGCAAGCGCCAGTGGCCAGAATGGTTTTGAAAGGGCGCCAGGCTTGAGGTGGGCGTGTCTCGATACCAGGGACGCCAAGCAAGGGCCGCCCCGCAGCGAGGGCGTCGTCCCCCTTCCCGGCGAAGCCGAGAGAAGGGGGAAGGCGTGCAGCGCCTCAGGGGGATGTCACGAAAACGCTGCGATGCCCGTCTGGGCGCGGCCCAGGATGAGGGCATGCACATCGTGCGTGCCTTCGTAGGTGTTGACCACCTCCAGGTTCACCAGGTGGCGGGCCACGCCGAATTCGTCGCTGATGCCGTTGCCGCCCATCATGTCGCGCGCCAGGCGGGCAATATCGAGCGCCTTGCCGCAGCTGTTGCGCTTAATGATGGAGGTGCCCTCCACGCTGGCCGTGCCTGCGTCCTTCATGCGGCCGAACTGCAGGCAGGCCTGCAGGCCGATGGCGATCTCGGTCTGCATGTCGGCCAGCTTCTTCTGGATGAGCTGGTTGGCGGCCAAGGGGCGGCCAAACTGCTTGCGGTCCAGCGTGTACTGGCGGGCGGTGTGCCAGCAGAACTCGGCCGCACCCAGCGCGCCCCAGGCGATGCCGTAGCGTGCGCTGTTCAGGCAGGTGAAGGGGCCCTTCAGGCCCTGCACTTCAGGGAAGGCGTTTTCTTCGGGCACGAACACATCGTCCATCACGATCTCGCCGGTGATGGAGGCGCGCAGGCCCACCTTGCCGTGGATGGCGGGGGCGGTCAGGCCCTTCATGCCCTTTTCCAGCACGAAGCCGCGGATGGGGCCCACGGCGCCGCCTTCGGACACTTCCTTGGCCCAGACCACGAACACGTCGGCCACGGGGCTGTTGGTGATCCACATCTTGCTGCCCTTGAGCTTGTAGCCGCCATCGACCTTGTAGGCGCGCGTGGCCATGCTGCCGGGGTCGGAGCCGTGGTCGGGCTCGGTCAGGCCAAAGCAGCCAATCCACTCGCCGGTGGCGAGCTTGGGCAGGTACTTCTGCTTTTGTGCTTCGGTGCCGAATTCATGAATGGGCACCATCACCAGCGACGACTGCACGCTGGCCATCGAGCGGTAGCCCGAGTCCACGCGCTCTACTTCGCGGGCGATCAGGCCATAGGCCACGTAGGACAGGCCGGGGCCGCCGTACTGCTCGGGGATGGTGGGGCCCAAGAGGCCCACTTCGCCCATCTCGCGGAAGATGCTCACGTCCATCTTTTCGTGGCGGAAGGCGTCCAGCACGCGGGGCGCCAGCTTGTCCTGGCAATACGCTGCGGCGGCGTCGCGGATGGCGCGCTCGTCGTCGGTCAGTTGCTGGCTCAGGAGGAAAGGGTCATCCCATTGAAAAGCGGCGTGGGCCATGTGTGTCTCCGGTCGGAAAGAAGGTGAAAGAAACGGGTCTGAAGCGCATCGTAGGCCCTGGTGTGCCAGCCCGCAAGCGAGTTCTTTTCATCCAGATATGCGTTGTTGGAATGTATGGAATACTCGCGTCCATAGGTTGCAAGTGAGATAACCTCGTTAAAAGTTCCTCTTCATCATGCGCCGCAACATCCCATCGACCCAGGCCCTGGCCTGTTTTGAAGTCGCAGCCCGACACGAGAGCTACACCCGCGCCGCGCAGGAGCTGTCGCTCACCCAAAGCGCGGTGTCGCGCCAGATCCAGGCGCTGGAAGAGTTTTTGGGCGTGGCGCTGTTTCGCCGCACGCGCCACGGCGTGGTGCTGACGCCTGCGGGCGCCCACTACGGCCGCCAGGTGGCGCGCTGGCTGCAGGGCCTGGAGCGCGATACGCTGGATGTGATGGCCCACCAGGGCGAGGGTGGCACTCTGTCGCTGGCCGCAGTGCCCACCTTTGCCACGCGCTGGCTCATCCCACGCCTGCCGCTGCTGGCGCAGGAGCATCCGGACATCGTGGTGCACATCGACACGCAAACGCGGCCTTTTCTGTTTGCCGACACCACCTTCGATGCCGCCTTGTATGCAGGCACACCCGAGCAGGTTGCCAACTGGCCCGGCGTGCAGGCCCTGCTGCTGATGCACGAAGACGTGGTGCCCGTGTGTTGCCCCCGCCTGCTCGAATCCGCCGCGCCCCGGGGCCGCGGCCGCGCCCACCAGCCGATCGCTGCCGAGGCGCTGGCCGAGCTGCCACTGCTGCAGCAAAGCACACGCCCCTATGGCTGGCGCCAGTGGTTTGATGCGATGGGTGTGGATGCCCCGCATGCGCTGGATGGCCCGCGCTACGAGCTGTTCTCCATGCTGGCCGTGGCCGCCACGCATGGCATGGGCGTGGCGCTGATGCCGCCTTTGTTGATCGAGGCCGAACTGGCCAGCGGCGAGCTGGTGGTGGCCTGCAACCGACCGCTGCGTGGCGAGCGTGCCTACTACCTCATCAGCCCCGCGCAAGCCCAACCGCCGGTATTGGGGGCGTTTGCACGGTGGCTGCAGGGCATGGCAGCGGCGGCAGGCGGAGTGCCGCCGGTCGCCGGGGCAGACGGCAAGGGATGACGCGCTTGCATCCGCCCAGGGGCTGAACTAATCTGGTGGCGCTGGAGTCTGTCTGCACATACCGATCCGGGAGTGACCCCATGACCACCTACCATGCCCCGCATTTCGACCCCACCGTGGACGAGATCGAGACCCTCAAACAACTCGAAATGGGCCAAGTCATTACGTTGCCCCATGCGCTCAAGGACCACGTGTCTGGCCGCCTGCTCGAATGGGGCTTCATCACCAAAGGCTCCGGCGGCGAACTGGCCATTACGCCCAGCGGTCGGCAACTGATTCGCCGACAGGACAACTAGTGTGGTGTTGCACGCTATCCGGCACATAAAACCGCGTCTTTTCGACCAGGGCTGCGTTGCAAATCCGCGCGATACCTACGGGTATCGCTGTGGTTTGCGCCTTGCCCTGGCCAAAAAATCCATCGGTTTTCAATGTGCCGTCAAGCATGCAACACCACACTAGCCCCACGGCGCCGCAGAGCGCCACCGATGGCTAGGTCACCGCCGCCTGCTCCCCAGTGCCGGAGCTCTCGCCAATCCTCGCGCAGTTGGCGGGGTATTGCAGCCCGCAAATTTCGCCGTGCAGCATTGGCCCTATCCTGCCTCTTTCGCTTTCCTTTCTTCACGAGGAGCTTCTGTGCGCGCACCGTCCCTGATTCGCAAAGCGCTGTGTGCTGCCACCCTGGCGGCATGTGGGCTGCTGTTGCAAGGCTGCAGCACTGTCAAGCTGGCCTACAACCAGGTGCCGCACCTGGCCTACTGGCAGCTGAACAGCTACCTCGGCCTGTCAGAAACCCAGACCGAGCGCGTGCGCGACGAACTGGGCGACCTGCACCAGTGGCACCGTGACACCATGTTGCCCCGGCATGCCGAGCTGCTGCAAAAGGTACAGCAACAACTGCCATCCGCCATATCGCCCGGCCAGGCCTGCCGCACCTACGACGCAGTGCGCACCCAGATCGACAAGGTCATCGCCCAGGCCGAACCCAAACTGGCCTGGCTGGCCGCCCAGCTCACCGACACCCAGATCCGCAACCTGCAAAAGAAGCAGGCCGACAGCAACGCCGACTGGAAGAAGGAATGGGTAGATATCACGCCCGACAAGCTGCGAGAGCAGCGCTTCAAGCAGCTCTTGTCCCGCGCCGAAGGCTTCTACGGCGCCTTGGACGAACCGCAAAAATCCGCACTGCGCACCTTCATCGCCCAGTCGTCCTTTGACCCACAGCGCACCTATGCCGAACGCCTGCGCCGCCAGAAAGACCTGGTGCAGGTGCTGCAGAAAATCGCCGAAGACCGCACCAACACCGACCAGGCCCGGAGCCTGCTGCGCGGCTACCTCGCACGTTTTCAAACATCGCCCGACGCGGCCTACCAGCGTTATGCGCAGGCGCTGGTGGAAGAGGGCTGCGAAGGCTTCTCTAATGTGCACAACGCGATGACGGCTGCGCAGCGGTTGAAAGCAGTGCAGTCGGTAAAGGGGTATGAGCAGGACTTTCTGGTGCTGGCGGCGCAGTGAGCGTTGGAAGGTAGAAATACGAACAAGAGATGAACAAAAGGCCGGGTTGCCCCTGAAGCCGCTCAGGGTCGCCTGTGACGCCCGACCATGTCCCGCATGTGGCATCGAGGCCGCCTGCGCCAATTGCTGTCATGCTCAGCCCCCATTCCCTCAGGTACTTACTTGTATGCGTTTCAGCGGCTATTGCACTTTGGTCATCGCGATAACCGTGGCAGGTTTCGCCATTGCACAGCCCGCGAATCCGGTGGACAACCACACTTCGTGCATTGCAGAAAAGGCGGACGTCGAAAAACGCATGGAAGTCGCGCGATCCAAGGGTCAGATGCTGCTACGTAGGCAACTGGCGGACCAACTGGCGGCGCTCCAATCGAGCTGTCAGCCGTTCGCGGTTGGTCAGGGCCACGCGGCGAATATTGAAAGGCTGGAGAAGGAAGTCCGAGCGCTCAGGGCAGAGCTTGAAGCTGCCGAAGAGCAATTGCGCAAGTTGAAAAGCGAAGCAAATCGCTAGACGGTGAATGGACTATCGGAGCCGCGCCAGGGGACGCAGACTCGGCGTCACGCTGCGGGTTGAGAGATTTCCACGCCAGATGGCAGCCGTAAAAATGAACCCGGGGTGTGGGGCTGGTTGGATTCTGGTGCCGGTGGCTATCGGCCTCGCAGACCACCCCAAAGTAACGCGCTGAAAATGGCACTTTAGAAAATGGAAAGCCCCTGTGAATCAACCTGTTGCCCATGCCGAGCTGATCGCCACTTTCAAAAGGGCGCAGGCTGACGCCGCCCACAAGCAGGGACTCATCAAGGCTGTCGGCGCCAAGGGCCCAAAAGCCATTCAGGCGGCTGTTGATACGGCAGCCAAAGCAGCGAAGCGCAGGGATTCGTATGCGGAAAAGCTCGCTGCGCTGGGGGTGGTTCTCAAGGATTGAGCGGGGTACGGCGATGGCATCTGCCATGCCAAGGCGATCGGAATCGCCGAGGTACCGGCTGTGGGCACCGGGAACGTATCAATCTGCCCCCCTTTTTTGAAAATGTACCCCCAGATATGCCCCCACCCGTTGCGGATGGGATGGATAGGTCTGGGCGGCTAAGGTGCGGATTTCAAAGGCGCAAGAAAAAAGTCCGCAAGAGCCTGCGCTCTTACGGACTTGTTCGTGGTGCCCGGGGCCGGAATCGAACCGGCACGCCTTGCGGCGGGGGATTTTGAGTCCCCTGCGTCTACCAATTTCACCACCCGGGCTGGAATTCGTGAAGCCCCAAATTATGGCACAGTAGGGCGCATGAAATATCCGACGATTGAAGATGCAGTGGGTAACACCCCTCTGGTCGCTTTGCAGCGCATTGGGGCCAAGGACAACGCGGCGCGCGGCAATGTGGTGCTGGGCAAGCTGGAGGGCAACAACCCGGCGGGTTCGGTCAAGGACAGGCCCGCGCTGTCGATGATCCGCCGGGCCGAGGAGCGTGGCGACATCCGCCCCGGCGACACGCTGATCGAGGCCACGTCGGGCAACACCGGCATTGCGCTGGCGATGGCGGCGGCCATCAAGGGTTACCGCATGGTGCTGGTGATGCCCGAAGACTTGTCCATCGAACGCGCACAGACCATGAAGGCCTTTGGTGCCGAACTTGTGCTCACGCCCAAGAGCGGCGGCATGGAGCACGCACGCGACCTGGCCGAGGCCATGCAAAAGCGCGGCGAGGGCAAGGTGCTCGACCAGTTCGGCAACCCCGACAACCCACGCATCCACTACGAAACCACCGGCCCGGAGATCTGGGAGCAGACGGGCGGGCGCATTACGCACTTTGTGAGCGCCATGGGGACCACGGGCACCATCACCGGCGTGTCGCGTTTCCTCAAAGAGAAGAACCCTGCCATCCAGATCATTGGTGCGCAGCCCGAAGAGGGTTCGCGCATCCCGGGCATCCGCAAGTGGCCGCAAGAGTACCTGCCCAAGATCTATGACCCGAGCACGGTGGACGAGCTGGTCTATGTGAACCAAGACAGCGCCGAAGACATGTGCCGCCGTCTCGCGCGCGAAGAGGGCATCTTTGCAGGCATCTCGGCCGCAGGCGCGTGCTGGGTGGCGCAGCAGATTGCGGCGCGCGACAGCAATGCCACCATCGTGTTTGTGGTGTGCGACCGGGGCGACCGTTACTTGTCTACCGGCGTGTTTCCGGCGTGACGGGTTGCCACCGGCTGCCGGGTTCGAGAATTTGAATTAAATTGGCTGCTAGCGCTTGAAGGGTAAGCGCTAGTAGCTATAAAAATAATAGTATTACCATGCACTACGAAGTCCGCCACTGCACCCACTGCGGTACCGCGCTGCAGCCGATCACCCTGGCCGAAGATGGGGGCGACAAGGAGCGGCTGCGCTGCCCCGCCTGCGGCTGGACGCACTGGAACAACCCCACGCCCGTGCTGGCCGCCATCGTGGAGATCGACGGCAAGGTGCTGCTGGCGCGCAACGCGGCCTGGCCGGGCAAGATGTTCGCGCTGATCACCGGCTTCATGGAGGCAGGCGAGTCGCCCCAGGAAGGCATTGCGCGCGAGGTGAAGGAGGAAACCAACCTCGACGTGCAGTCCACCACCCTGGTGGGCGCCTATGAGTTCCTGCGCATGAACCAGATCATCATTGCCTACCATGTGGTGGCCACGGGGCAGGTTCAGTTATCGCCCGAGCTGGTGGATTACCGGCTGTACGATCTGGCAGACCTCAAATGCTGGCCGGCGGGCACGGGTTACGCGCTGGCCGACTGGCTGCGCACCAAGGGGCACGAGCCGGTGTTTTTTACCGCTGAAGAAAATGCAGAACGGCGGCGCGGCCTGGACGAACAACCGCCGCAGCCGCCAAAGGATTGACGACCATGGACATTCACAAAGAAATCGACACCCGGGGCCTGAACTGCCCCTTGCCCATCCTCAAGGCCAAGAAGGCGCTGTCCGACATGGCGAGCGGCCAGTTGCTGAAGGTGGTGGCCACCGATGGCGGGTCGCTGCGGGATTTTCAGGCGTTTGCCAAGCAGACGGGCAACGAGCTGGTGGAGCAGCAGACGGTGGGCGAGGAATACATCCACATCCTGCGTCGTCGGTAGATTTAAGAAAAAATAGCTGCCAGCGCTCTATGGATAAGCGCTGGCAGCTATTAATTTGGAAGCGTTTGAGGCGCTTCCAGTGTGAGCCCGGACTGTGGCTTACAGCGCCAAGGTCTTCAGATATTCCCGGAACTGCGCGCCCACCTGCGGGTGCTGCAATGCCAGTTCCACCGTCGCTTCCAGAAACCCTTCCTTGCTGCCGCAGTCGTAGCGCTTGCCTTCGTACTGGAAGGCGTACACGGCTTCGTGCTGCATCAGGCGGGCAATGCCATCAGTGAGCTGGATCTCGCCGCCCACGCCGCGTGGCTGGTTGCGGATCTCGTCGAACACGCCGGGCGTGAGGATGTAGCGGCCTGCCACGCCCATGCGCGAGGGGGCTACGTCGGCCTTGGGCTTTTCCACGATGCGTTCAATGCGGATCAGCGGGCCGCCTGCGGGCTCGCCGGCCACGATGCCGTATTTGTGGACTTGGTCTTCCGGCACTTCCTGCACCGCGATGACCGAGCGGCCTTGCTGGCGGAAGGCGGTGGCCATCTGGGCCAGCACGGGCTGGCCGCCTGGGGGGCCCACCATCAGGTCGTCGGCCAGCAGCACGGCAAAGGGCTCCTTGCCCACCAGCGGCTCGGCGCACAACACGGCGTGGCCCAGGCCCAGCGAGCGGGGCTGGCGCACGAACGCGCAGTCCATGTCGTCGGGCTGGATGGAGCGCACCAGCGCCAGCAGTTCCTTCTTGCCGGCGGCTTCGAGTTCGGCCTCCAGCTCATACGCCGTGTCGAAATGGTCTTCGATGGCGCGCTTGCTGCGGCCGGTCACGAAGATCATGTGGCGGATGCCAGCGGCATAAGCCTCTTCCACAGCGTACTGAATCAGCGGCTTGTCAACCACTGGCAGCATTTCCTTCGGAGACGCCTTGGTGGCAGGCAGAAAACGGGTGCCCAGGCCAGCGACGGGAAATACGGCTTTGCGAACGGTGGTGGCAACAGTCATGAGACTCCTTGAGTGAAGACAGGGATTCGGGGTGTTGTGGTCGTCGTGGATATGCAAGTGTCAGGCCAGAGTTGCCCGGCCTTTCACTTTTGTTCTGTCAGCCCAGGCGACCCAGCTGGTCGCGCAGGCGGGTCAGCGTGGCGCCGAAGTCAGCGATGCGCTTCTTTTCCTGGTCGATCACGGCCGGTGGGGCCTTGGCCACAAAGGCTTCGTTCGAGAGCTTGTTGTTGGCCTTGGCGACTTCGCCTTCGATGCGGGCGATTTCCTTGGACAAGCGGGCCTTCTCGGCGGCCACGTCAATCTCCATGTACAGCGCCAGCCGAGCTTCGCCCACCACGGCCACAGGCGCTGCCTGCGCGGCAGCGGCCCAGGCGGCCTCGTCGTCAAACACCTTCACCTCGCTGAGCTTGGCCAGGGCCTGCAGCACCGGGCCTACGCCGCGCATGAAGTCGGTGTCGCCCACGGTGTACAGCGGCAGGCGGGTGGACGGGGACACGTTCATTTCGCCACGCAATGCGCGGCAAGCGTCCACCAGCCCCTTCACGCGGCCCATGTGGGCTATTGAAGCCTCGTCGATCTTGTCCAGTTGCGCCTGAGGGTAGCGGGCGATGCTGACCGATTCGCCGGGGATTCCGGCCACAGGCGCCACCACCTGCCACAGGGCTTCGGTGATGAACGGGATGATGGGGTGGGCCAGGCGCAGGATGGCTTCCAGCGTGCGGATCAGCGTGCGGCGCGTGGCGCGCTGCTGCGCTTCGGTGCCGTTCTGGATCTGCACCTTGGCGATCTCCAGGTACCAGTCGCAGTACTCGTTCCAGACAAAGTCGTAGATCGTGTTGGCCACGTTGTCCAGGCGGTATTCCTCAAAGCCCTTGGCGACTTCGGCCTCGGTCTTCTGCAGCAGCGAGCTGATCCAGCGGTCGGCCTGGCTGAACTGCATGTAGCCGTGGGCGCTGCCGCCGGGCTGGCACTCTTCCTTGGTGTGCTCTTTCAGGCCGCAGTCCTGGCCCTCGCAGTTCATCAGCACAAAGCGGCTGGCGTTCCAGAGCTTGTTGCAGAAGTTGCGGTAGCCCTCGCAGCGCTTGCTGTCAAAGTTGATGCTGCGGCCCAGCGATGCGAGCGCTGCAAAGGTGAAGCGCAGCGCATCGGCGCCATAGGCCGGAATGCCCTCGGGGAATTCCTTTTGCGTGTTCTTGCGCACGGTGGGCGCGGTCTCTGGCTTGCGCAGGCCGGTGGTGCGCTTGTCGAGCAGGGGCTCCAGCGCAATGCCGTCGATCAGGTCCACCGGGTCGAGCACGTTGCCTTCGGACTTGGACATCTTCTTGCCCTGCGCGTCGCGCACCAGGCCGTGGATGTACACATGCTTGAACGGCACGCGGCCCGTGAAGTGCGTGGTCATCATGATCATCCGGGCGACCCAGAAGAAGATGATGTCGTAGCCCGTCACCAGCACGGTGCTGGGCAGGTACAGGTTGAAGTCGTCGGTGGCGCTGTCGCCCTGGTTGGGCCAGCCCATGGTGCTGAAGGGCACGAGGGCGGACGAGTACCAGGTGTCCAGCACATCCTCGTCGCGACGCAGCTTTTTGCCGGGCGCCTTGGCCTGGGCTTCGGCTTCGTCGCGGGCCACGATCACGTTGCCGTCTTCGTCGTACCACGCCGGGATCTGGTGGCCCCACCACAGCTGGCGGCTGATGCACCAGTCCTGGATGTTGTTCATCCACTGGTTGTAGGTGTTCACCCAGTTCTCGGGCACAAAGGTCACCTCGCCGCTGGCAACGGCGTCGATGGCCTTTTGCGCAATGCTCTTGCCGGTGGGGTCCTGGTCGCTGACCTTGCTCATGGCCACGAACCACTGGTCGGTCAGCATGGGCTCGATCACCTGTCCGGTGCGGGTGCAAATCGGCACCATGAGCTTGTGCTTCTTCACCTCGACCAGCGCGCCGATGGCTTCCAGGTCGGCCACCACGGCCTTGCGGGCCACGAAGCGGTCCATGCCCTGGTACTTGGCGGGCGCGTTCTCGTTGATGGTGGCCTGAAGGGTCAGCACCACGATCATCGGCAGCTTGTGGCGCTGGCCCACGGCGTAGTCGTTCTGGTCGTGCGCAGGCGTTACCTTCACCACGCCCGTGCCGAACTCCTTGTCCACGTACTCGTCGGCGATCACCGGGATCTGGCGGTCGCACAGCGGCAGGTTCACCATCTTGCCGATCAGGTGCGTGTAGCGTGCATCCTCAGGGTGCACCATCAGCGCCACGTCGCCCAGCATGGTTTCAGGCCGGGTGGTGGCCACCGTCAGGCTGCCCGATCCATCGGCCAGCGGGTAGGCGATGTGCCACAGCGAGCCGTCTTTTTCTTCGCTCTCGACTTCCAGGTCGGACACGGCGGACTGCAGCTTCGGGTCCCAGTTCACCAGGCGCTTGCCACGGTAGATCAGGCCCTGCTCGTACAGCTTCACGAAGGTGTCGGTCACCACGGCGCTCAGCTTGTCGTCCATGGTGAAGTATTCGCGGCCCCAGTCCACGCTGTCGCCCATGCGGCGCATCTGCGTGGTGATGGTGTTGCCAGACTTTTCCTTCCACTCCCACACCTTGCTCACAAAGTTCTTGCGCGCCTCGGGCGGGGTGGGGCCCATGTCGTAGCGGCTGATGCCCTGCTCTTGCAGCTGGCGTTCCACGACGATCTGCGTGGCGATGCCGGCGTGGTCAGTGCCCGGTACCCAGACGGTGTTGAAGCCACGCATGCGGTGGTAGCGCGTGAGGCTGTCCATGATCGTCTGGTTGAACGCATGGCCCATGTGCAGCGTGCCCGTCACATTAGGCGGGGGCAGCTGGATGGAAAAGGCGGGCTCGCCCGCCTGGGGCCGGCCCGTGCCACGGTGGCCTGCGGTGCCATACCCGCGCTTTTCCCATTCGGGGCCCCAGTGGGCTTCCAGCGCGGCGGGTTCAAAGGACTTGGACAGGCTGTCGAGGCCGGGTTGTGCTTGGGGCGTGCTCATGGGGTTTGGCAGAAGGAAGAGGCAGGCACAGGGCGTGCCTCAACGGTCAAGAGGGTGGACCGGGCATTTTACGGGAGCGCCAGCCGGTCTTCCCCTGCGCTCGCATCCCACCGGCATTCCGTCTGTCGGGCATTTCTCGCCAATTGTTACCTTGTCGCTCGACCTGCCCGCCGTGGCGTCTTGATAATCCCGCCCGGTGGAGCGAGAGGGCCCCTGGAGAGGGGGGCGGGCTCCACGCATTGCCCGGGTCAAAAACATACAACCAATCGTTCCCATCCATGCATCTTCCATCCGCACTCCGCGCGGGCCTTGCCAAGGTCTTTGTCTACGCGCTGCTGGCGCTTTTTCTCATCCCGGCGTTGACCTATGGGTTCACCGTCTACGCGCAGCGCGACCAGGACGCGAACTTTGTGGCCGGCATCAGCCAGCGCATCGACGCTGAAAAGGGCATGCCGCCCGCCGAAAAGCAGGCGCGCAAGGACTACTACCGCAGCAATCCGCCGTCCACCATTTGCAGCAGCACCGACCCCGACGCGCAGGACTACCGCGAAGCCCTGTGTGAGCGCTATTCCGACGTGTGGCAGTTCCACATGGCGCGAGCCGTGTCGTTCTGGACCCTGGTGGCCAGCGGCGTGCTGCTGGTGGCGGTGCTGGGCCTGGGCGCGCTGGCCTTTGCCGACCGCACGCTGCAGTACACCAGCTTTGTCGCGGGCTGGCGCCTGACCACCTGGGCCAGTGCCGCCGCGCTGGTGGTGCAGGGGGCGATGGCGGTGTGGCTGTCGTTCTGGGTCACGGCGTTCTTCTTTCACAAGTATTCGCCCAAGCTCATCATCGTCGTGGGGCTGGCCGTGGCGGTGGGTGTGTTTGTGGCGGTGGCTGGCATCTTCAAGCGCGTGCAGTCTGACAACCATGCCGTGGGCGAGCTGGTGTCCGAAGACGATGCGCCCCTGCTGTGGAAGCGCATCCGCCACATGGCCCAGCGCCTGAAGACCGAGCCTCCGAAGAACATCGTGGCGGGCATCGATGCCAACTTTTTCGTGACCGAGGCACCGCTCACGGTGGGCAACCACACGCTCACGGGCCGCACGCTGTTTGTCAGCCTGCCGCTGCTGCGCATCCTCGACCAGGCCGAGGCCGACGCCGTGTTCGGCCACGAGCTGGCCCACCTGCGCGGCGGCGACACCCAGAGCAGCGCCCGGCTGGGCCCGAAGCTGGTGCAGTTTGACCACTACCGCCACGCGATCCGCAGCGGGGGGCTCTCGGCCGTGGTGTCGCCAGTGCTGGACCTGTACCGCACCATCTTCGAAATTGCCCTGGCGCGCGACAGCCGCGAGCGCGAGTTCAAGGCCGACCGCATCGCTGCCAAGCTCATCTCGCCAGCGGCCATTGCGCAGTCGCTGGTCAAGATCGCGGCCTACGCGCAATACCGTTTCAAGATCGAGGACGAGCTGTTTGGCCGCAATGAGCGGCACGACACCACCACGCTGGGCATCGCCCGCTTTGTGGCCCAGGGGCTGGCGCCCTATGCGGCGTCCAGCGATTTTGTGGATGCGATGAAGACGGCCAATGTGCCGCACCCCTTTGACTCGCACCCCGCCATGCCCGAGCGCCTGCGCAACGTGGGCATGGCGCTGAAAGAGCAGGACTACGGTGCCATCGCCGTGCGCGCGCCCGCTGCCACCTGGGTGCAAGAGATATTGACGGCGGACGCGATCGAGCAGCGCCTGTGGAGTGACTACGAACAGCAGTTTGCGCAAGACCATGAGCGCAGCCTGGCCTACCGCTACGAGCCCGCCACCGACGAAGAGCGCGCGCTGGTGCTGCGCTACTTTCCGCCCGTGGTGTTTGCGCTCAAGGGGGAGAACACGGTGGAGGTCAGCATCGACGGCATCCGCACCTCGGCCGACGAGACCACGGTGTTCTGGGACGCCATCAAGGCACTGGAATTCAAGGAAAGCAGCTTCGGCAATGCACTGGTCGTGACGCACCCCGAAAAGAACGCCCTGGGCCTGGGCGCCAAGACCAGCAAGATCAAGCTGTCCGGCCTCACCAAGGAAAAGGACCAGTTCAACGCCGTGGTGGGGGCCTACTGGCAGCGCCACCAGATCATGCGCGCGCAGCAGCAACAGCCTCAGGAAGGGTGATTGCTACCGCTGGAGTGGTTGGTGGAATTTTGCTACTAAATAAATAGCTGTTAGCGCTTGTTGGTAAAGCGATGGAGGCTATTTTTACCTGTATTTTTATCGCTGACGCCACGTTGCACGTTGGGTGTGCAACGTGGCGGCGCCAAAGGCTTGTCAGCCTTTGACGAACTCTGGCCGGTCGTTCTGCTGCGGCTTGAGCGGTTCCACCGCCTTGCCTTCAGCGCGCTCCTTGCGCCACTGCTCCTTGCGCGCCGTCCACTCGTTCAGGCGGGCGTGGGCCACGGTGCTGTCCTTGGCCATCTGTTCTTCGTCGGCCAGCTGGGCCGACAGCTCCAGACGGATGCCGTTCGGGTCAAAGAAATAGATGCTGTGGAAGATGTGGTGGTCCGTTACGCCCAGCACCTCGATGCCGTGGGCTTCCAGGCGCTTCTTGGTGTTCTCCAGCTCCTGCACCGTGTCCACGCGAAAGGCGATGTGGTTGACCCACAGCGGCGTGTTGGGTGAGGGCTCTGCCTTCACGTCGTCGCCCAGGTCGAAGAAGGCGATGAAAGAACCGTCCTTGAGGCGAAAGAAGAAGTGCGTGTAGGGGCAGTATTCGCCCGTGCTCGGCACGTAGTCGCTCTGGATGATGTGGTACAGCGGCAGGCCCAGGATGTCCTCATAGAACTGGCGCGTTTCCTCGGCGTCACGCGCCTTGTAGGCGTAGTGGTGCAGTTGCTGGATGGGCGCGGGCGGGGGCAGGGTGGCCAGATCAGGTTTCAGGATGGCGTTCATGCAGAGTCTCCTCAAATCGGTTTTGCGATTCTACTATCCGTAATTGATTTACGTTAAGTTAATTTTTTGAGGGCCGGGATTGAGGTACATTCCGCAGTCGTCCTTCTTTGCCCCTGAGGTATTCGTCCGATGCGCCTGTAAGCCCTTCAAGCCTTTCCTTCCTGCTTGCCCATTGCCGGGCCAGGCGGTTGTATGTCTTGTCTGGAGTGCTTTTGCATGGCGACACCTTCAATGCCGGGCGATTCCGCCCATCGCAGCCGCAGCGCTGCCGCAGCCTCGACGGCTGCCTTCCCTCCTCGGCCCTCTATTGCCGCCCCCCGCAGTGCGGCTTCGTCTGCGGGTCCCGTTGTCCTTCAGTTCCACGACGTCACATTCAGCTTGCCTGATGGGCAGGCACTGTGGGCACGCCCGCTGAATGTGGCCCTGGGCCAAGGCGTGACCGGCTTGGTGGGCGCCAACGGCGTTGGCAAAAGCGTTTTCTTGCAGCTTGCGCAGCGCACGCTCCAGCCTGCAAGCGGTGTGGTGGCGGGCAGCCCTTCCATGCACGCGGTGGCGCAGGAGGTCGGCGCAGCCCCTTCAGCCACCGTCGCCGATATTGCGGGCTTGGGCCCGGTTCTGGGTGCACTCGACCGACTGGAAGCGGGCCGGGGCACGCCTGACGATCTGCTTTTGGCCGACGGGCGGTGGGACCTGCCCTCGCAATGGCAGCAGGCGCTGCACGCGCTGGGGTTGGGCCACCTGCCGCCGGGACACGCGGCGCAGCACCTTAGCGGTGGCGAGCGCATGCGCGTGGCACTGGCGGGGGCATTCCTGTCGGGCGCCGAACTGCTGGTGCTGGATGAGCCCACCAACCACCTGGACCGCCCGGGTCGGCGCTGGTTGATGGAGTCGCTGGCGCAGTGGCGCGGTGGCGTGCTGGTGGCCAGCCACGACCGCGAATTGCTGGGCATGGCGAACAACATGGTTGCGTTGTCTGCAGCGGGGCTGCAGCGCTACGGCGGAAACTGGTCCGTGTACGAGGAACAGCGCCAGGCCGAGGCTGCTGCTGCCCAGGCCGCGCTGGACCACGCGCGCACCGAGCGCGAGCGGGGCATGCGGGCGCTGCAGCGCGAGCACGATGCCCAGCAGAGCCGCGCCGCGCGGGGGCGCGAGGCCGGCCGCACTGCCAACCAGGCATCCGTCCTGCTGGACCGCAAGAAGAACAACGCCCAGGCCCACGCGGGTCGCGAGCACGAGCGGCAGCAGCAGGAGCGCCTGCGGCTGAACGATGCGGTGCGCGAGGCCGCTCAGCGTGTTCCTGCAGGGGGCGCTACGGCGCTGGTGCTGCCCCAAAGCGCCGTGCCTGCGGGCAAGCAGGTGCTGGCGTTCGAACAGGTCCATGTGCCGCATGCGCCGCCCGGCTTTCCTCCGCTCCATGGAGTCTGGAACGGGCCCATCCGCATCGCCATCACTGGGCCCAACGGCTGCGGCAAAAGCAGCCTGCTGCGCACCATTGCCAACCCTGCGTTGGCCACTGCGGGGCGGGTGTTGCGGGGTGTGCGGGCCGCCTGGCTGGACCAGCACAACGCCGACCTGCTTCCACCCCAGCACGGTGTGTTGGCGCGCCTGCAGGCGCTCGGTACGCCCCTGCCCGAAGCGGCGCTGCGCACGCACCTGGCCCAGATGGGCTTGGGCGCGGACAAAGTGCAGCGGCCTGCGGGCGTGCTCAGCGGTGGAGAGCGCATCAAGGCCGCCCTGGCCTGCGCCCTGTGGTCGGGCGAGCCCGCGCAAATGCTGCTGCTCGATGAGCCCACCAACCATCTCGATGTGGATGCCATCGAAGCGCTGCAGTCCGCCTTGCAAGCCTTCACGGGCGCGCTGGCCGTGGTGTCGCACGACGTCACCTTCCTGCGTGCGCTCGGGCCTGATGTGGTGTGGGCCTGGCAGCCCCAAGGCTGGAACCTGGATGCCACGCTGGACGCTGCCTGACACGCCCGGCGAAGTGCGCGTGCATGAAAAAGCCACCCGCTGCGTGAACGCAGGGGTGGCCCGTGGGTTTGGCGCGCAGCAGCCGCCCTTCCGGGGCGAGCAGCCCGCGTGCCTGCCGATGGTGGATTACTGCTTCACAGCTTCAATCTGCACCACCAGGCGCACGTTCTTGGGGAAGCCCCATTCCACGCCGTAGTTCATGCCCCACTGGGTGCGGTCGATGGTGGTTTCAAAGTCGCCACCGCACACTTCGCGCTTGAGCATGGGGCTGTCGTAGCAGTTGAACTGCGTGGCCTTGAGGGTGACGGGCGCGGTCTTGCCCAGCAGCGTGAGCTGGCCGGTCACTTCGCTGACCTTGTCGCCGGTGAAGCTGAACTTGTCGGACACGAACTTGATCGTGGGGTGCTTGGCGGCGTCAAACAGGTCGGCGCTTTGCAGGTGCTTGTCAAAGGGAGGCGTGCCGGTATTCACCGAGGTGGTGTCGATGGTGATGTCCACTTTGCCGGTCTTGGCGGCGCGGTCAAATTCCACAGTGCCTTGCTTCTTGTCGAAGCGGCCACGGTTGGTGGTGGCGCCAAAGTGGCTGATCTCGAACGTCACGAAGGTGTGCGTGGGGTCGATGGCGTAGTTGGCGGCCTGGGCAGCGCCAGCGGTCATTGCGGTGGCAGCGGCCACGGCGAGCAGGGAGAAGAGGGACTTGCGCATGAAAAAGACTCCTTGAAAAGAGGAACTACGAAACGAACCAGGGGAAAAACGGAGGATGAAAGAGGCGGAGCTGGAGCCAGAAGCTGGTCAAAGCTTGCCGACGCCAGTCAGTGCGAGCTTGAACTTCACGGTGACGTCGTCGGCCACCATCGAGGTGTCGGCCCACTCGTTTTCGCCGATCTTGAAAGCCAGCCGCTTGATCGGCAGCGTGCCGGTGGCCGTGGTGGTGGGGCCGCTTTGCGTGAGCGCCACGGGCACCACCACGTTCTGCGCGGTGCCCTTGATGGTGAGCTTGCCCGCCACCTCAAACTTGCCGCCGCCCAGCGCCTTGATGGCCGTGGATTCGAACTGCGCCTGCGGGAACTTGGGCACGTTGAACCAGGTGGGCTTGGGCAGCTCGGCATCGGTTTCGCGCGAGCCCAGCGTGGCGCTGCCGGTGTCTACGGTGAAGGCGATCTTGCTCGTGGCCAGCTTGGCGGGGTCAAACGCCACCTGGGCGCTGAACTTCTTGAAATGGCCATCCAGCGGCACGCCCATCTGGCGCGCGGTGAACTGCACCTCGCTCTGGGCGGGGACCAGTTGCTGCTGGGCCAGTGCGGCCTGCGCGCTCAAGGCTACGGCGGCCACCAGGAGGGTGCGAGACAGTTGGGAAGACAGGTTCATGCAAAAAACTCCGTTCAAAAGACAGAAAGTGAAAGCCAGATCCATGATCTGGAGGGCGGTGCGTTGCCCCGCCATGCACGCGACTCAGGGGTGTTTCATCTGCCCGGCAGCATGCGGGCGATGAGCCCATCGCGGTCCACGATCTGGTGCTTGAGCGCGCCTGCGATGTGCAGCAGCACCAGGCCCGCCATCGCAAAGGCGGTGTATTGGTGCCAGGGTTTGATCGCCTCGGCCAGCTCCTTGCTCACGGGCACGAAGTCGGGCAACTGCCACAAGCCCAGAAACACGATGGGAAAGCCTGCTGCCGAGCTGTAGGCCCAGCCAATCAACGGCACGGCGAAAAACAGCGTGTACAGCAGCCCGTGCGTGGCGTGGTGCGCCAGCTTTTGCCAGCCCGGCATGGCGTTTTCGATGGCTGGCGGCAGCTCGGGAGGGCGGTGCGTGGCGCGCCACAGCAGGCGCAGCACCGAGAGCACGAGGATGGTGACCCCCGCCCACTTGTGCCAGTTGTAGAGCTTGAGCCGCTGCGGCGAGAACGGCAGCCCGGTCATGTAAATGCCCACGCCAAACAAGCCAATCAGTGCCAGGCCCAGCACCCAGTGCAAAAGCATGGCGGTGCGCGTATAGCGGCGAGGCGGTGCGTCGGCAGCGGTGCGGGTGGCGGTGGCTGAAGCAGTCATGAAGAGAGGAAACGTGGGGCTGTTAGACGGAGCGCCGGGCGGGGTCGCCAGCCCGTTCGGGGCTGACATGCGTCAAGCGATGGGGCAGTGTAGGAAGCCGTTGCCGCATTCGGCTTCAGGCAGATTGATGCTTCAATTCAAAAAAAATGAATTGATAAGGCCTGAGCGCTCAAAGTTCCCCAATGCTGTGCACGTTGCACCAGCGTGTATCCGATGGGGTGTGAGGGCGGCGGATTCACCAGGGATGCCCTGGTTCGGTGCGGCCCAGAGCGCTGCGGCCCGGGCTTTTTTACGCAAAGGGCTGCGCCTGGAAGGCGCAGCCTTGCAAAGAAGGCCGTTTACCGGCCGAGCGCGGCCTTCTTCCAGGCCTCGGCGGCGGCGCCGTCGTCGCCGCGTTGTTCTGCCAGCTCGGCCAAGTGGCGCCAGGCGCTGGCCCGCAGGCTGCTGTCGCCCAGCTGCTGCGCCGCCTGTGTGAGCAACTGCTGGGCCTTGCCCCACAGCTGGCGCTTGAGGCAGGCCATGCCCGCCAGGTACTGCAGGCGGGCGTCGCGGGGATTTCCCTGGTAGGCCGATTCGATGCGCGCCAGCCAGGGGGCGTCGAGGTCGTCCAGCCCGGCTTCGAGTGCGCGCACCAGCTTCAGCGCGTGGTGTTCGGCCAGCGCATCGGGCAGGTCCACCATGCGGTCCCACACGGGCAGCAGCCAGGCGCGTACCTGCGTCGCGTCGCCGCCCAGGGCTGCCAGCCGCTGTGCGGCGTGGATGGCCAGCTCGGGCATGCTGCGCTCGGACGATTCCAGCGACATCCAGGTCTGCTGCAGCTGCGCGGTGTCGTGTGCGCTGTTGATGAGTTCAATGGCCAGGCCCCGCACGATGCTCTGGGCCGCAGCGGGCGAGAAGGCGCGGTGCTTGCCCAGCAGGCGTGCGGTGTCCAGCGCCTCCTGCGTCTGGCGTGCCAGGCGTGTGGCTTTGAGCTTGATGCGCAGCGACAGTGTGCGGCGTGCGGCACCTTGCGGCAGGGCCGCCAGGCGGTCGAGCGCAGCGTTGGCATCGCGGTCGTCCAGCGACCAGCGGGCGGCACGCATCTGGGCGCCCTCGCGCATTTCCTGCTCGTTCACGGTGCCGCGCAGCGGTGCCTCTTGCAGGGCGTCCTGCAGATGGCTTTCGCGCGTGGCGCTGTCTTGCAGCGCGTGCGAGGCCTCGGCCGCAATCATGTGGGCCAGGGCGCGCAACTGGCGGCCGTGGGGCACGGCCTCGCCAGCGGTGGCCAGCGCGTTTTCTTGCGACAGCGCAGCCACCGCGGCCTTGCGCGAGCGGATGAAGCGCCCGCCCAGCATGTGCGTCAGGGCGTCCAGCAAGGCTGCGTGCATGGCGCGCTCCTTTTGCTGCACGCGCCAGCGCCGGGCCTGGTGGGGCAGCTCCAGCAGCGCCGCCAGGGCGCGCAGCGCGGCGTACACGGTGACAAACCCGCCCACCAGCAACAGCACGACCAGGTTCAGCGACAGGTCGATGCGGTACGGCGGCCAGTACAGGGTGACGGTGCCCTGGTTGTTGCCCGCAAACAGCGCGGCGGCCACGGCCACGCCAAACAACGCCAAAAGCCAGAGTGCTGCACGCATGCGTACCGCTCCCTTACCGGCCGGCTGCAGCTGTTGCCAGCGCAGAGAGCGTTTCGTCCAGGCGCGGCTGCTCGGCCGCCTTCATGCTGGCCTGGGCGGTCTGCAGCGTGCTGGCAGCGTTCTGCGTGCGGCGCGATGCCGGGTCAAAGTATTTGTTGAGCGCAGCGTTGGCGGCCGCCAGGTCGGCGCGGGCCGATTCGAACTGGCGCGCCAGCACGCCCAGGCGGGCGTTGAGCAGCTTGAGCTTGAGGTTCTCGCGCAGGAAGAAGGTCTGCTCGGGCGCCAGCAAGATGGCCTCGGGCTGGTCGATGCGGCTCACGCGCACCAGGCCTCGGGCCTCGTCGCGCACCACTTCCCAGCTGCGCTGCAAGGCTGCCTGCCACCAGGCCAGGTCACCCTGGTTGAGCGGTGGCGTGTTTGTGGGAGCGGGTGTGGCTGCCAGGCGGCGTGTGGCGGCGGCCTGGGCCACGGCGTTCAGCACGGGCAGCTCGTCCACCTGACGCACCAGGTCGTCCAGGCGGGCCAGCAGGCCGGCGGTGTCGGTCACGGTGGCGCGGGTCAGGCGGTCCAGGTCGCGGCCAATGGCGCGCTGCACGGGGGCCAGGCGGGGCTGGGCGGCGCGTTCGATGCGCTGGTTGGCGCTTTTAAGCGCGGCCACCAGGGGCTCCAGGCTGCCGGTGAGCTGGGCCTGTTGCTGGGCTAGGCGGATGGCCGATTCGATGTCCACCACCAGGTTTTCGTCGCGCGAGCGCGACAGGCTTTGCATCAATTCTTCAAGCTGGCTGCGCTGCAGCGCCACTTCGCTCACCCGTGCTTCGGCCACCGACAGGCGGGCTGCCGTCTCGCGCACCAGTTCTTCGGCCTGGCGGGCCATGGTGCGGGCCTCGATGGCCTGCGCGCCCGAGTCGGCGGACTGACGGGCCAGTTGCTCTTGAATGGCGCTGAGCTTTTGCCACAGCATGCCGCTGCTGACCAGCGCGGCAGCGGCCACCGCGCCCAGGAGCAGCGTGACGGCGCCACCCCGGCCCGGGGTAGGTGCTGGAGGTGCGGACGCGGCTGCCGGGCCCACGGCCGGTGCGCCCACGGGTGCCGCGACAGGTGCCGCCATGGGCGCTGCGGTGGGTGCGGGGGGCAGATCGTTGGGGGGCACGGAACTCATGCGGCCGATTCTATCGAGGCCACCACATCCTCCAGCGCCGGACGGCATTCCCGCACGGTGCCAAAGCCCGCTGCGCGGGCCGCTTCGGCGATGCGCGGGTGGGTGGCCAGTGCGTGCGCGGCGCCCCAGTGCTGGCCGGGCAGGGCCTCGGTCAGGTGGGCTACGGCTTCAGAGCTGCTCAGCAGCCAGATGGAGCCATCGCACGCTGCCTGTTGCGCCAGCGCCACCTCGCGCGCTGAAAAATGCGGCGCGCCGCGTTGGTAGGCCACCACAAACTCCACCGTGCCGCCCGCCGCCTCGATCTGGCGCGCCAGCCAGTCGCGGCCGTTGCCTGGGCTTTCATGTACGCCCTGGGGCGTGGAGGACCTCCCGCGCACGATCAGCACGCAGTCGCCGGGCTGGATCTGCCCAGAGACCTGCTGCCACAGCGCTTCCGAGTCGAACTGGGGTGCATCCGGTGCCGGGCCGTCGATGCAGCCAGGCGGCACACCGGCCTGCTCCAGCGCACGCGCCGTGCCGGGGCCCGGAGCCCATGCTCTTGTTTTAATAGCTGCTAGCGCTTGTCCATCAAGCGCTAGGGCCTTATTTGGCTCAAAAAAATGAAACACCGCATTGCCACTGACAAACATCAGGGCCCGGTACTGCGCAAGCCGCGCATGCGCCTGGGTGAGTGCTTGCTCTGCCGCTGCGTCACGGCAGGGGCCGATGGCGATGAGCGGCAGGGCCACGGCATCCACACCACGCGCGCCCAGCAGCTGTACCCAGTGCGCAGCCTCGCGTGCGGGCCGCGTGACGATCACCCGGGGCATGGCATGCGCGTTCAAACCAGGGGTTCGGCGCCCCGGGCACCACCGGCACGCAGGCGCTGCGCAATCGCGTCGCCCAGCGCTTCGGCCTGCGCCAGCGTGGAGACGGCGGCGCTGGCCGCTGCGCGCACCAGGGGGGCCTGCGCGTCCACGTCGCCCCAGGCGGCGTCGAGCTGCAGCACGCCATCGGTGAACGTGCCGTGCGCGGCCAGCGGCATGGAGCAGCTGCCGCCCATGGCGCGGCTCACGGCGCGCTCTGCGGCCACGGTCAGCCAGGTGGGCTGGTGGGCCAGCGGGGCCAGCGCGTCGATCAGGTCTTGCCGGTCGCTGCGCACTTCAATGCCCAAGGCACCCTGGCCCGCTGCGGGCAGCATGGCCGTGGGCGCAAACGTGGCGCGGATGCGGGATTCCAGCCCCAGGCGCTTCAGGCCCGCAGCCGCCAGCACGATGGCGTCGTACTGGCCTTCGTCCAGCTTGCGCAGGCGGGTGTCGAGGTTGCCACGCAGGGGTTCGATCTTGAGGTCGGGCCGCAGGGCCTGCAGCAGCACCTGGCGGCGCAGGCTGGAGGTGCCCACCACCGCGCCCTGGGGCAGGGCATCAATGTTCGGGTAGTTGGGTGAGACAAACGCATCGCGTGGGTCTTCGCGCTCCATCACGCAGGCCAGGGCAAAACCCTCGGGCAGCTCCATGGGCACATCCTTGAGCGAATGCACCGCAATGTGCGCGCGGCCTTCTTCCAGCGCCACTTCCAGCTCTTTCACAAACAGACCCTTGCCGCCCACCTTGCTGAGCGAGCGGTCCAGGATCTGGTCGCCTTTGGTGGTCATGCCCAGCAGCTCCACCGTGTGGCCCCGTTCGCGCAAAAGAGCCTGTACATGCTCGGCCTGCCACAGCGCCAGGCGGCTCTCTCGGGTGGCAATGACGATGGAAAGGGGGGAATGGGCGAGGCTCAATTTCGTAACCTGTTTGTAATCATTCAGGGGCGGGCGATGCTAGCATGCGCCCGCACTGGGGCCGGTGCGCCCCGGGGGATGCGGGGGCAGGCGGCGCCAGGTCACCTACCCACCTCCGGAGACCCACGCACCATGAAACGATCCGACAAGGACCAGCCCCTGATTGACGACATCCGCCTGCTTGGCCGTATTCTGGGCGATGTGATCCGGGACCAGGAGGGCGTGGCCGCCTATGAACTGGTCGAGCAGGTGCGCAAGCTTTCGGTGGCCTTCCGCCGCGATGCCGACCAGGAGGCCGATCGCGCGCTCAAGAAGCTGCTCAAGTCCCTGTCGGGCGACCAGACGGTGAGTGTGATCCGCGCCTTCACTTACTTCAGCCACCTGGCCAACCTGGCCGAAGACCGCCACCACATCCGCCGCCGCGCCGTGCACGAACGCGCGGGCGACACGCAAGAGGGCAGCATCGAAGTCGCCTTGTCGCGCCTGCGCTGGGCTGGCATTGCGCCCAAGACCATCTCGCAGACGCTGGCGGGCAGCTACGTAGCCCCGGTGCTCACTGCCCACCCCACCGAGGTGCAGCGCAAGAGCATTCTGGACGCCGAGCGCGACATCGCCCAGCTGCTCGCTACGCGCGACGACATCCAGGTGCGCGCCCAGCTCTACAACAGCGCCAAAGACGCACTCACCCCCCGCGAGCTGGCCGCCAACGAAGCCCTGCTGCGCGCCCGCGTGGCCCAGCTGTGGCAAACGCGCCTCTTGCGCTACAGCAAGCTCACCGTGGCCGACGAGATCGAGAACGCGCTCTCTTATTACGAAGCCACCTTCCTGCGCGAAATCCCCAAGATCTATGCCGACCTCGAAAACGAGCTGGGCCAGTACCCCGTACACAGCTTTCTGCGCATGGGCCAGTGGATCGGCGGCGACCGCGACGGCAACCCGAACGTGACGGCACAGACGCTGCAATACGCGCTGGGCCGCCAGGCCGAGGTGGCCCTGCGCCACTACCTGACCGAAGTGCACTACCTGGGCGGCGAGTTGTCGCTGTCCGCCCGCCTGGTGCAGGTGTCGGCCGAGATGGAGGCCCTGGCCCAGCGCTCGCCCGACACCAACGAACACCGCGTGGACGAGCCCTACCGCCGCGCCCTCACCGGCATCTACGCGCGCCTGGCTGCGTCGCTCAAAGACCTGACCGGTGGTGAGGCCGCCCGCCACGCCGTGGCCCCGCAAAACGCCTACGCCAGCGCCGAGGAGTTCCTGGCCGACCTGCGCGTGATCGAAGCGTCATTGAAGTCGCACCACGGCGAAGCCCTGGCCGCAGAGCGCCTGCACCCGCTGATCCGCGCCGTGCAGGTGTTCGGCTTTCACCTGGCCACGGTGGATTTGCGCCAAAGCTCTGACAAACACGAAGAAGTGGTGGCCGAGCTGCTGGCCAAGGCGCGCATTGAGCCCAACTATGCAAGCCTGCAGGAGGCCGCCAAGCGCGCCCTGCTCATCAAGCTGCTGAACGACGCACGCCCGCTGCGCGTGGTGGGTGCCGAATACTCTGCCCATGCCAAGGGCGAGCTGGCCATCTTCGAAACCGCCCGCGTCATGCGCGAGCGCTTCGGCCACGAAGCCATCCGCCACTACATCATCAGCCACACCGAAACCGTGAGCGACCTGCTGGAAGTGCTGCTGCTGCAAAAGGAAGTGGGCCTGATGAATGGAACCTTGGACACCGAGTCCAAGAACCACCTCATCGTGGTGCCGCTGTTCGAAACCATTGAAGACCTGCGCAATGCCGCGCCCATCATGCGCGAGTTCTATGCACTGCCCGGCGTGGCTGCCCTGGTGCAGCGCAGCGGTGGCGAGCAGGACATCATGCTCGGCTACAGCGACAGCAACAAAGACGGCGGCATCTTCACCAGCAACTGGGAGCTGTACCGCGCCGAGATCGCTCTGGTCGAACTCTTCGACGAACTCGCCACCACCCACGGCATCCAGCTGCGCATGTTCCACGGCCGGGGCGGTACCGTGGGCCGGGGCGGCGGCCCCAGCTACCAGGCCATCCTGGCGCAACCCCCCGGCACCGTGCGCGGCCAGATCCGCCTGACCGAGCAGGGCGAAGTCATCGCCTCCAAATACGCCAACCCCGAGATCGGCCGCCGCAATCTCGAAACCCTGGTGGCCGCCACCCTCGAAGCCACCCTGCTGCAGCCCACCAAGCCCGCCACCAAGGCGTTTCTGGACGCCGCCGCCCAGCTCTCGCTGGCCAGCATGGGCAGCTACCGCGCGCTGGTGTACGAGACGCCCGGTTTTACTGACTACTTCTTCAACTCCACCCCCATCCGCGAGATTGCCGAGCTCAACATCGGCTCCCGCCCCGCCAGCCGCAAGGCCAGCCAGAAGATCGAAGACCTGCGCGCCATCCCCTGGGGCTTCAGCTGGGGCCAGTGCCGCCTCACGCTGCCCGGCTGGTACGGCTTTGGCTCGGCGGTGGACGCCTTTGTGAACACCGAGGGCAAAGACCCCAAGACCCAGCTCGCTCTGCTGCAAAAGATGTACCGCCAATGGCCGTTTTTCCGCACCCTGCTGTCCAACATGGACATGGTGCTGGCCAAAAGCGACCTGGCCCTGGCCTCACGCTACAGCGAACTCGTCACCGACGCCCGCCTGCGCAAAAAGGTGTTCACCAGCATCGAGGCCGAATGGCACCGCACGGCAGAGGCCCTCACCCGCATCACCGGCGACAAACAGCGCCTCACCCACAACACGGCCCTGGCCCGCTCCATCAAGCACCGCTTTCCGTACATCGACCCGCTGCACCATCTGCAGGTCGAACTGGTGCGCCGCTGGCGCGCAGGGCAGGGGGATGAACGGGTGCAGACGGGGATTCACATTTCTATTAATGGCATTGCTGCGGGGTTGCGTAATACCGGCTGAGTGGCGGACAGCGCAGCGCGATTCGAACCTGCGCATCGCGGCCTGTTTTGATCGCAGGCACCCATAACAAAAAGGGCTCCCGAAGGGAGCCCGATCTGCCTGCCCGCCCCTGCGGTTCAGTTAACACTCCCCATGGCAGCGCCACCCGCAAATGCAAAGTGCCACCGCCATGGGAAGTCCCGCAACTGCTTCAACCAAACTCAAGCAGTTGGTCTACCAATTACATGGCGCTGAATTCGCCCGAAGGGATCTTGCCGGTGCGCAGGGCTTCAGCAGCCTGGGCACGCACGGCAGCGCGGTCGGCGGTGGAGGTGTAGGTCACCACACGCGAACCAGCAGG
>Ga0155269_104_pt2 | contig 46756 bp, 39 predicted proteins | sample RifCSPhighO2_02_FD_106237 | JGI IMG/M metagenome (GOLD analysis project Ga0155269, IMG submission 106237) | Burkholderiales bacterium RIFCSPHIGHO2_02_FULL_64_19 | reverse complement strand
CTGCAGCGCATCCTGCAGGCTGGTGGCGCGCACGGCGCCCTCGGCCTGCCAGTCGCCCTGGCGCGTGACCACGATGTTGGTGCGGCCGGGCAGGGGGCGAAAACGCGGGGGCAATGAGTCCCAGGTCTTGCGGCCCATGATGACGGCGCAGCCCTGGGTCAGCTGCTTGAAGTGCGCCATGTCCTCCGGGATGTGCCATGGGATGGTGTTGTCCTTGCCAATGACGCCATTGGCGGCGCGGGCGTAGATGAGGTGCAGGGGCATGGTGTGGCCTCCTTGTTTCAGATATGCAAGGCGGCGAGGGCGCCCACGCCCAGGCCCACGGCAGCCACGCCGTACATGCCGTACTCCAGCCATTTTTTCTTGGTCAGCAACGCAATGGCGGCCAGGGCGATCGCCACCTGCAGCGCCGTGGTGGCCTGTGCCCAGCGGTGGTGCTGGTGCATCTGGGCCTCGCTCTTGCGGTCGAACTCATGGGCGTCGGCTTCGAGCTTCTCGGCCACCACCTTGATCTCGTTTTTCTCGGCCTCGTAGCGCTCCACCTTGGTCTGGTAGCCTGCCTTGCGGTCGTCGGGCGCCAGGTCGCGGGCCAGCTCGGCCAGGGATTGCTTGGTGCTCTTGGACTGGAAGTAATTCCACTGGTTGGATGCTTCGGTCTTCTTGATGGCTGCGTCGTTCTTGAGCAGGCCGGCATTGGCTTGCGTGGCGCCGCCCATGTAGGCAAAGATGGCACCCACCGTGGCAACGATGGCGGTGAACATGGCGATCTTGTTCATCGACGAGTTGCTGTCGGTTCCATGCGTTGCAGCGTGGTCGCCGTGGGTGGCATGCTCCACCGCGTGGTCGTGGGGGCCGTGTACGTGAAATCCGCCGGAAGACATGGATAAAGGCTCGTGGTGTTGGGTGGAAGCAGGCAAGGCGCTGTTGACTCTGCCCTTGGGACTCAAGAGGTAGGGGGTGCCAAAGAGGGATGTCGGCTGATCAAACGGCCACAGGAGCCTTGATGGCGGGGTGGCACTGGTAGTCCAGCACTTCAAAGTCTTCGTACTCGTAGTCAAAGATGCTGTCGGGCTTGCGTTTGATGTTCAAGACCGGGTAGGGGTAGGGCGTGCGCGCCAGCTGGGTCTGCACCTGCTCGTGGTGGTTGCTGTAGATGTGGCAGTCGCCGCCGGTCCAGATGAAGTCGCCCACGTCCAGGTCGCACTGCTGGGCCACCATGTGGGTCAGCAGTGCATAGCTGGCGATGTTGAAGGGCACTCCGAGGAAGATGTCTGCGCTGCGCTGGTACAGCTGGCAGCTCAGCGTGCCGCGCCCGCCGGGTTCTTGTGCCGGGGCCACGTAGAACTGGAAGAACGCATGGCAGGGCATGAGCGCCATCTTGTGCAGCTCGGCCACGTTCCAGGCGCTCACGATGATGCGGCGCGAGTCGGGATTCGTTTTGAGCGTATTGATCACGTCGCTGATCTGGTCGATGTGGCCGCCGTCCGGCGTGGGCCAGCTGCGCCATTGCACGCCGTACACCGGGCCCAGGTCGCCGTCCTCTCGCGCCCATTCGTCCCAGATGGTCACGCCGCGCTCCTTGAGCCAGTTGTTGTTGCTCGACCCCGTGAGGAACCACAGCAACTCCTGGATGATGGATTTGAGGTGCACCTTCTTCGTGGTGACCAGCGGGAAGCCTTCTTTCAAATCAAACCGCATCTGGTGGCCGAACACGCTCTTGGTGCCGGTGCCCGTGCGGTCCGACTTGTCCACGCCATGGGTGAACACGTGGCGCATGAAGTCTTCGTATTGTGAGCGGACGGGGCGGGCGTGTTCTGTCATGGCGGTTGGAAAGCGAAAGACGCGATTTTAGGGGGGCGGCTGCCGGCGGGAACCGGCTAAGCTCGCAGACCTTTTCGCCCAGCTGCCCTTTCTAGAAAGAAGCCCCCGATCATGCGCCCTGTCTCTCCAGCCCCTTTGTCACGCGCCGTGCTGGCCGCTCTTGCGTTGGCGGTGCTGCTGCCGGGTTGCGTGGGTACGGTACCCACCACGCCCACGGCGCCGCGCAAGGTCGCGCGTCCTGTGCCCAACGACGTACCTGCCGCGCCCGCCAATCCCTGGGGGAGCCTGCAAACCCAGGTGGGCAACTATCCGGTCGGGGGCTCAGACTTCCTGCGTGCCGGCCCGCTGGCCGAGCGGCTGCGTGGGCTGCTCGGTCTCGCCAACTACAACGTGCTGCTGGACAACCTGCAAGTGAGTGGGCCGCTGCGGCAAGACGGCTCCATGCTCTACATCACCGGCAACCGGCCGGACGCAGGCGACACGGCGGCCGCCGCCATCGTGATCCACGCCGCCACCGACACGGTACGCGTATGGCTGCTGACCGGCGGGGAGGAATGGGACGTGCAGGACCTGGGGACCCCGAAGACCCTGCCGGCCCACGTTGCCACGATGATGGAAAACGCGCGGCGCTGAGCGCGCAGCCGACCTGCCCGCGTGGTCGCGTGCCCAGGATCTGGGCGGGAATGTGTTTCTATAATCGAGAATCATTCTCAAAAAGGCCGTCACGCCATGTCTGCCGCTCATCCCCTGCACGCGCTCTACAGCCACCACCACGGATGGCTGCAGTCCTGGCTGCGCCGGCGGCTCGGTTGTGCCGACGATGCGGCCGACCTGGCGCAGGACACCTTCGTGCGCCTGCTCGCACGGCCGACCGCCATCGCCCCCGACGCGATGCGCGAGCCGCGCGCCTACCTGACCACGGTGGCACGCGGGCTGCTGGTGGACTTCTGGCGCCGGGGTGAACTGGAGCGCGCCTACCTGGCAGACCTGGCCCTGCAGCCCGAGGTGCTGCAGCCATCCCCCGAAGAGCGTCTGGCCGCCGTGCAGATGCTCCACGCGGTCGATGCATTGCTGCAGGGCCTGACGCCCAAGACGCGCGCAGCGTGGCTCATGAACCGGCTCGATGGCCTCACGCATGCAGAGATTGCCGAGCGACTGCAGGTGTCGGTGCCCCGCGTGCGCCAGTACCTGACCAACGCCATGCGCCACGCCTACCACCTGCGTTTTGGCGGCGCGGCGTGAGCAGTGCGGGTTGGACCACGGGCGGCCCACCTGGCGGTACAGGCGACGACCATCCCGTGCCGCCTGCCGTGCTGGAGGCCGCCATCGGCTGGCAACTGCGCCAGGGCGAGGGTGATAACTCGCCGGCGGACGCCCAAGCCCTGGCCGACTGGGTGGCCGCACACCCCGACCATGCCCGCGCCTGGCGCCAGCTGGGCGACATCGACCATCACTTGGCCCGAGCCGCCGCAGGTCCCGGAGCCCGCGCAGCGTTGCTGCTGCCACCGCGCCAGCGCCGTCCTGCCCGTGTGGCGGGCACCGTGCTGGGACTGGCATTGGTGGTGGCCTGCGGCGCGCTGGTGCTGGACCGCTACCAGCCCGTGGGCCAGCTGCTGGCCGACCACCGCACCGCCACCGGCGAGCGCCGCACCATCGTGCTGCCCGACCAGACCGTGCTGCACCTGAACACCCGCAGTGCCGTGGATGTCGTGTTCAGCCAAGACCAGCGCGCCATCCACCTGCGCGCGGGCGAGGTGGCCGTGGAAACCCGCCATGCCGACCCGGCTGAGCGGCGCCCGTTCGTCGTGCTGACCGAGGACGGCAGCCTGCGCGCCCTGGGCACCCGCTTCACCGTGCACCGCTGGCCACAGGCGCCCGCTGCTGGCAGCGATGGGGCGCAGGGCAGCGGCGCGCCCGCCACCGAGGTTGCCGTCACCCAGTCGGCCGTTGCGGCCCGCCCGGCGAACTGTGCGGCAGCAGCGTCCGAGCCGTGCGCTGCCGAGCGCATCGTGTCGGCCGGGCAGGGCGCACGGCTGGAGGGCGGGCGGGTGGACCCGTGGGTGGCCCCACCCGATGCCGACGCCTGGAAGGACGGCATGCTGGTCGTGAACAACCAACCCTTGGGCGAGGTGGTGGCCATGCTGGCGCGGCACCGGGTCGGCCACCTGGGTGTCGACCCCCGTGTGGCCGGGTTGCGCGTGACGGGCACGCTGCCCCTGGCGGACACCGACCAGGCCCTGTTGGCTCTGACTGCGGCCGTGCCGGTGGAGGTGGTCTGGACCACGCGCTGGTGGGTCATGCTCAAGCCGCGTGCTGCGCCCTGAGGATGAAAATACTAAGAAAATCGGCCGCTACCGCTTGATGGGTAAGCACTGGCAGCTATAAAAAGATGAGTGAATTGGTGCGGCTGATCGACGGTTCCATTCAGTTCAACCCAGATCAACCCGCCGAAGCAGATCAACCCAGAGCGCCGCTGCCAGCTGGCACCCCATCCACCAACGATGCCGGCCCGAAAAAGAAATTGCCCCGGCCCCCTCTCACTTTTCGGCACCCGTTCGGCAATCAGACAGAGACCGTGCATCCGCGCGGTTGCCCCTCTTTTCTGACATGACCGTTTCGGAGTCTGACCCATGCCCTCTGCTGTTCTCCCCTTTCCGCTGAACCCCTGCGCCGCGGCGCTGCTGCTCGCGTTGGGGGCCTCTGTCGTGGCCGCACAGCCAGCCACGGCAGAGGCCCCTGCGGCCACTGCCAGCGCTGCGGCGGTGCGCGACTACGACCTGCCCGCCGGGCCATTGGGGGCTGCCCTGAACCGCATCGCGCGCGACGCAGGCCTGGCCCTGACCGCCGATGCGCAGTTGGTGGAAGGCCGCAACGCGGCGCCCGTGCGGGGCCGCTTCGATGCACCCGAGGCACTGCGCCGCGCGCTGGCGGGTTCGGGGCTGGAGCTGCGGCAGGCCACGGGCGGCGTCTTCACGCTGCGCGAGGCATCGCGCCCTGCAGCGCAGGCACCCCGGCTCAGCGATGCCGCCACCCTGGGCGCGGTCACCGTGACGGCCAGCGCCGAGGCAGCGCCCGGCGATTTGCCGCCCGCCTATGCTGGCGGCCAGGTCGCCACGGGCAGCCGGGTCGGCCTGCTGGGTCAGCAGAGCCTGATGGACACGCCGTTTCACATCACCAGCTACACGGCCGAACTCATGCAGGACCAGCAGGCGATCACCGTGGCCGATGTGCTGGCCAACGACCCGTCCGTGCGCACGGTGTCCTACAGCCTGACGAACGCTGCTGCGGGGGGCGACATCTTTCTGATCCGCGGCTTCTCGGTGCAGGACTCGGTGCTGTTCGACGGCATCGGAGGCATCGCCACCAACCGTGCCGTGGCGGTCGAAGCGGCCGAGCGCGTCGAGGTGCTCAAGGGCCCCAACGCGCTGCTCAACGGCATGGCGCCTGGGGCGGGCGGCGCGGTGGGCGGCGCCATCAACCTGGTGCCCAAGCGGGCGGGCGATGTGCCGCTGACCCGCCTGACTACCACTTACCTGTCCAAGGGCAACCTGGGCGGCCACCTGGACGTGGGCCGCCGGTTCGGCGACGACCACCAGTGGGGTGTGCGCTTCAACGGCGTCTACCTTGACGGGAAGACCGCCACCCAGGGCCAGTCCGTCGAGCTGGGGGCTGCGGCGCTGGCCGTGGACTACCGGGGCAGCCAGCTGCGGGCCTCGGTAGATGCCGGCCACCAGACGATGAACAACGAAGCGCCGCAAGGCGCCGCGGGCTTCGGCATCGACGACGCCATTGACATCCCCAGGCCGCCCCGGGCAAGCCATCGCATCGCGCAGGACTGGGAGTTCGCCAGGTCGCAGAGCAACTACCTGTTGGCCAAAGCCGAGTACGACCTCACCCCGGACTGGACGCTCTCTGCGGCGGCCGGTGGCAGCCACACGCGGTCTCGCTACCTCGCCACCGACGTGTTCGTGACCAGCGTGCAGGGCGATGCGCAGGCCACCACGTACTTCTGGCCCAACTGGACGAACTACCGCACCGTGCAAGGCGGCCTGCAAGGCACGGTGCGTGCCGGCGAGCTCACGCACCGCATCCACCTGCATGCGTCGTACCTGAAGAAGGACAGCGGCTTCACGGCGCAGTACTACGGCTTCGACAGCTTCGCCACGAACATGTATGCGCCCGCGGCCACCGCGCGTCCGTCCATCGAAGGTTTCTCATCGCGGCCGCCACAGACCGATTCCTTGCAGTTGCCGTCTGTGGCGCTGTCAGACACCGTCTCGCTGTGGCAAGACCGCCTGTCCGTCACCCTGGGTGCCCGCTACCAGCGCGTGAAGGTCGTCAAGTACGACACCACCACCGGGGCAGGCAGCACCGCGTACGACGAGCACGCGGTGACGCCGGCGCTGGCGGCGGTGTTCAAGCTACAGCCGCACGTATCGCTCTACGGCAATTACATCGAAGGGCTGGTCCAGGGCGATTCAGCGCCACTGGGCACCACCAATGCCGGACAGGTGTTTCCGCCGGTCCGGACGAAGCAGCGGGAGGTGGGCGTGAAGGCCGATTGGGGCCGCTTCAGCACCACGGCGAGCCTGTTCCACATCCAGAAGCCGAGCGGGCTGGTGGCGTCCAACGGCGATGGCACGTTCACCTACCAGGTCGGTGCAGAGCAGCGCAACCGCGGCGCCGAGCTCAATGTCTTTGGCGAGGTGGCCCGGGGCACGCGCCTGCTGGGCGGCGTGACCTTCAACGATGCCCGGCTGACGCAAACCGAAGGCGGCACTTACAACGGCAACGCCGCACCCAATGTGTCGCGCTGGCAGCTCAACCTGGGCAGCGACCACGATGTGGCTGCCGTTCCAGGACTGACGCTGTCGGCCCGCATGATTTCCAGCAGCGCGCAGCATGTGGACGCCGCCAACCTGCGGCGCATTCCGGGCTGGACGCGCTGGGACATCGGTGCCCGCTACAAGACCCAGGCGTGGAGCCGGCCGCTGGTGCTGCGCGCGGGCGTGGACAACCTGTTCAACCGCAACTACTGGTCCAGCGGCTCCGGCAACTGGCTGTACGTGGGAAGTCCTCGCACGGTGACTCTCTCTGCCACGGTGGATTTCTGACGGGAGCAGTGCTGCTGTGGGCGGACGGGCAAATGGATGGAGGAGGGGGTAGTGGTGTCTTCCCCGGTGGGCCTTGGTGCACGAAATATGAATTAAATTGGCCTCTACCGCTTGATAGATAAGCGCCAAAAGCTATTGATTTGATAGTGATTTGGGGCATCCGCGACTAACCGTGCTGGGGGTCCGGCCCCTCTCTTCCTGGTCGGTTAGATACCCTGTTGACAAATCTAGGTATAAATCCTGAGTATCTGGTGCAAATTAGTATTTGTGGAGGCATCTGGAGTACCAATCGAGCATTGCAGCATCGGTATCGTTCAGTTCGTCAATGCCGTATGCCTGCACTGGCGTTGAACGGTCGATCCCATACCAATTACGAAGGAGACATTCCGATGCCACATTCCCCCCGTGTTTTTGCTCCACAGCGCCTCGCCCTGGCCGTTGCACTGGCCCTGTCGCTGTGCGGCGCCGCCAGCGCGCAGACCGAGCTGGTCATTGCCACCGTGAACAACGGCCACATGATCGAGATGCAAAAGCTCAGCAAGAACTTCGAGCAGGCGAACCCCGACATCAAGCTCAAGTGGGTCACGCTGGAAGAAGGCGTGCTGCGCCAGCGCGTCACCACCGACATCGCCACCAAGGGCGGCCAGTTCGACGTGATGACGATCGGCATGTACGAGGCGCCCATCTGGGGCAAGAAGGGCTGGCTGCAGGAGCTGAAAACCGACGCTGCGTACGACGTGGACGACCTGCTGCCTGCCGTGCGCAACGGCCTGTCCATCGACGGCAAGCTGTTCGCCGCGCCGTTCTACGGCGAAAGCTCGATGCTCATGTACCGCAAGGACTTGGCCGACAAGGCGGGCGTGCAGGTGCCCGAGCGTCCCACCTGGCCGCAGATCAAGGACCTGGCAGCCAAGATGCACGACCCCAAGAACGGCGTGTACGGCATCTGCCTGCGCGGCAAGCCGGGCTGGGGCGACAACATGGCGTTCTTGACCACGCTGGTCAACACCTTCGGCGGCCAGTGGTTCGACATGCAGTGGAAGCCGCAGCTCGAATCCAAGCCGTGGAGGGATGCGATCACCTTCTACGTGGACCTGCTCAAGAACTACGGCCCACCCGGTTCGTCGGCCAACAGCTTCAACGAGATCCTGGCGCTGACCAACTCCGGCAAGTGCGGCATGTGGGTGGACGCGACCATCGCGGCATCGTTCGTGAGCGACCCCAAGCAGTCCAAGGTGGCCGACCAGATGGCCTTTGCCCAGGCCCCCACCATGAACACGCCCAAGGGCGCCAACTGGCTGTGGTCGTGGAACCTGGCCATCCCCGCCGGTTCGAAAAAGGTCGACGCCGCGCAGAAGTTCATCACCTGGTCCACCAGCAAGGATTACATCCAGCTGGTCGCCAAGACCAACGGCTGGGCCAACGTACCCACCGGCACGCGCAAGAGCACCTACGCATCGCCTGAGTTCCAGAAGGCTGCCCGCTTTGCCGCGGCAGAGAAGGTCGCCATCGACTCGGCCAACCCGACCGATTCGACCCTGCCCAAGAGCCCGTACGTGGGTGTGCAGTTCGCAGCGATTCCCGAGTTCCAGGCCATCGGCATCGCAGTGGGCCAGCAGATGAGCGCGGCGCTGGCCGGCAAGACCACGGTGGATGCGGCGCTGAAGGCCAGCCAGGTGTCGGCTGACCGTGAGATGAAGAAGGCTGGGTATTACAAGTAAGGGTTAGTCGGGTCGTGTTGAGGCCCGACCTTTCTCTGCTGAATCAGCACTCAATCGGCATTCGCGGCGTCGATTCGCCACCGACCGTTTTTACCGTTCGCCCTGAGCCTGTCGAAGGGCTGTTCGCATAGGGCGCCCTGGCTTCGACAGGCTCAGCCCGAACGGGGGTGAGTGATCTAGACGTTGCGAACCTCGCAGTCCCTCGTCCACGCCCACGCCACGCTATCTTTTTGCCGCTTTGACGGACTTTCCATGAACCGCCGCCTGCTCCCCCGTCTGCTGCTCACGCCAGCCATGGCCACGCTCTTCCTGTGGATGATCGTGCCGCTGGTGATGACGATCTACTTCTCGCTCATCCGCTACAACCTCATGCAGCCCGACCAGACGGGCTTTGCGGGGCTGGAGAATTTCGAGTACTTCGTCACCGACCCATCGTTCGGCGCGGCGGTGGTCAACACCATCTTGCTGCTGGGCAGCGTGATCCTCATCACGGTGTTCTTCGGCGTGGCGATCGCGCTGCTCATCAACGAGCCTTTTCCGGGCCGGGGCATCGTGCGGGTGCTGCTGATCTCGCCGTTCTTCGTCATGCCCACGGTCAATGCACTGATGTGGAAGAACATGATGATGAACCCCATCTACGGCGTGCTCGCGCAGGTGTGGATCTTCTTCGGCGCGGCGCCGGTGGACTGGCTCACCGACCACCCGCTGTTCTCGGTCATCGTCATGGTGTCGTGGCAATGGCTGCCGTTTGCCACGCTGATCTTCATGACCGCGCTGCAGAGCATGAACCACGAGCAGCTGGAAGCCTCGCGCATGGACGGCGCCAACTACCTGCAGCAGCTGCGCTACCTGTACGTGCCGCACCTAGGCCGCTCGGTGGCCGTCGTGGTCATGATCGAACTCATCTTTTTGCTCAGCATCTTTGCCGAGATCTACACGACCACGGCCGGCGGGCCGGGCGATGCGAGCACCAACGTCACCTTCCTGATCTTCAAGCAGGCGCTGCTCAATTTCGACGCGGGCGTGGCCTCGGCGGGCGCGCTGTTCGCTGTCGTGCTCGCCAACATCGCAGCCGTATTTTTGATCCGCATGGTCGGTAAGAACCTCGACAAATAAGACCAGAGGCAACGCACATGACTGCAACCACCACACGACGCCGTTCCAAATTTCCGCTCGGCCTGCTGGCCCTGCGCACCGCCGCCGCCTGGTGCGTGGCGCTGCTGCTGTTCTTTCCGCTGGGCTGGCTGTTCCTCACCGCCTTCAAGACCGAGCTGCAGGCCATCGCGGTGCCGCCGCTGTTCGTCTTCACGCCCACGCTCGAGAACTTTCATGAAGTGCAAGAGCGCAGCGACTACCTGCTGTACGCCAAGAACTCGGTCATCACCAGCGTGCTGTCCACCCTGGTGGGGCTGATGCTGGCCGCGCCCGCGGCATATGCCATGGCCTTCTTCAAGGGCAAGTACACCAAGGACATCCTCATGTGGATGCTCTCGACCAAGATGATGCCCGCCGTGGGCGCGCTGGTACCCATTTATGTGCTGGCGCAAAAGAGCCACCTGCTCGATACGCAGCTTGCGCTCATCATCGTGTTCGCGCTGTCCAACCTGCCCATCATGGTCTGGATGCTGTATTCGCACTTCAAGGACATCCCGCGCGAGATCCTGGAAGCCGCGCGCATGGACGGCGCCACGCTGTGGCAGGAGGTGCGCCTGGTGCTGCTGCCGCTGGGCATGGGCGGCCTCGCGTCCACCGGCCTCTTGTGCCTGGTGCTGTCATGGAACGAGGCCTTCTGGAGCCTGAACCTCAGCGCCGCCAAGGCCGGCACGCTGGCTACGCTGATCGCGTCGTACTCCAGCCCCGAGGGCCTGTTCTGGGCCAAGTTGTCTGCGGCTTCGCTGATGGCCATTGCGCCCATCGTGGTGTTCGGCTGGTTCAGCCAGAAGCAGCTCGTGCAAGGCCTGACGTTTGGTGCGGTCAAGTAAGCCGCAGTTTTCCTCTAAGTTTTCAAGATTTCAGGAACCCGATTCCATGGCCTACCTTCAACTGCGCGGCATCGAGAAATTCTTTGGTGAGCACCGCGCCATCAAGGGCATCGACCTCACCATCCAGCAAGGCGAGTTCATCGTCTTCGTCGGCCCCTCGGGCTGCGGCAAGTCCACGCTGCTGCGGCTGATTGCGGGGCTCGAAAATATCGACGGCGGCACCCTGATGCTGGACGGCCGCGACATCACCGACCAGCCCTCCAGCAAGCGCGACTTGGCGATGGTGTTCCAGAGCTATGCGCTGTACCCGCACATGAGCGTGTACGAGAACATGAGCTTTGCGCTCAAGCTCGCCAAGGTGGACAAGCAGGTGATCGACGAGAAGGTGCAGAACGCCGCGCGCATCCTCAACCTCACGCAGTACCTGCAGCGCACGCCCAAGGAACTGTCGGGCGGGCAGCGCCAGCGCGTGGCCATCGGCCGCGCCATCGTGCGCGCGCCCAAGGTGTTCCTGTTTGACGAGCCACTGTCCAACCTCGACGCGGCGCTGCGCGGCCAGACCCGTGTGGAGATCGCCAAGCTGCACCGCGACCTTGGGGCCACCACCATCTACGTCACGCACGACCAGGTCGAGGCCATGACGCTGGCCGACCGCGTGGTGGTGCTGCGCGATGGCGTCATCGAGCAGGTGGGTACGCCGCTGGAGCTGTACGACAAGCCTGCCAACCAGTTCGTGGCCCAGTTCATCGGCACGCCGCAGATGAATGTGGTGCCCCTGCCGCAGCTGCCATCGCCCGTGCAGCAGCAGGCACCCGCCGGGGCGGAGGGCGGTGCCATCGGCCTGCGCCCCGAGAACATCACGGTGCGCAACACCGGCGCGACGCCGGTGCCGGGCCAGGTGGACCTGGTGGAAGCATTGGGCGCAGAGACGCTGATCTACGTGAGCACGCCCAGCGGCGCGCAGTTTGTGGCTCGCCAGAACGACCGCACAGGCCTGCGCGCCGGCGATGCGGTGAGCCTGGACATCGACGCGTCGCACGCCCATTGGTTCGACCCTGCGGGCCGTGTTGTCGCGGGTGCAGCTGCATGACCGCCGTGACCGCAGGCCGGGAATTGCACGGCAAGGTGGCCGCCGTCACCGGCGCTGCATCGGGCATCGGGTTTGCCAGTGCAAAGGCCATGGCCGACGCTGGAGCGCACGTGGTACTTATCGACCGCGATGAAAAAGCGCTGGACAAGACTTGCGCTGCCATCGGCGCCCAAGCGTCGCCGCTGGTGCTGGATTTGCTGGACACAAAGCAGTGTGCGAGCCTGCTTGCGCGCACGCTGGCCATTGCGGGACAACTCGACATCTTCCACGCCAACGCCGGGCTGTATGTGGGCGGCGACCTGGTGGATGCCGACCCCGACGCCATCGACCGCATGCTCAACCTGAACGTCAACGTGGTGATGAAGAACGTGCACAACGTGCTGCCCCACATGATTGAGCGCGGCACGGGCGACATCATCGTCACCAGCTCGCTGGCCGCGCATTTCCCCACGCCGTGGGAGCCCGTCTACGCATCGTCCAAGTGGGCCGTCAACTGCTTCGTGCAGACCGTGCGCCGCCAGGTCTTCAAGCACGGCATCCGCGTGGGCTCCATCTCGCCCGGGCCTGTCATCACTTCGCTGCTGGCCGACTGGCCCGCGGAAAAGCTCGCCGAGGCCAAGGCCAGCGGCAGCCTCATCGAGGCCTCCGAAGTGGCCGACGTGGTGCTCTTCATGCTCACCCGCCCGCGCGGCATGACCATCCGCGACGTCGTGATGATGCCCACGAACTTTGATCTCTAGAAACCCGCAGTCACGCACCATGAATTTCATCCTGCACCTGGGCCTGGGCTCGTTCCACCGTGCCCACCAGGCCGTTTACGTTCACGCATTGCGCCAGCAGGGCGACACGGGCTGGGCCATCGCAGGCGGCAACCTCCGCCCGGACATGGCCGACACCATCGCGGCGCTGCAAGCGCAGGATGGGCGCTACACGCTCGAAACCGTCACCCCCCAAGGCGAGCGCAACTACACCGTCATCGAGTCGATCCAGCGGGTGATCCCCTACCAGGATGACCTGGCCCCGCTGATTGCCATGGGTGCCGACCCTGCCGCGCGCATCATCAGCTTCACGGTGACCGAAGCGGGCTACTACCTGGATGCCCAGAACCAGCTCGACTGGCCCACGTTTGCCGACCTGCGGGCCGACCTGGCGGCCGTGAAGGCGGGCCAGGCAGGCCACACCATCTACGGCGGCCTGGTCAGCATCCTGCGCGCGCGCAGGTCAGCCGGTGCGGGCGCCGTGACGCTGATGAACTGCGACAACCTGCGCCACAACGGCGACCGCTCGCGCGGCGGGCTGCTGCAGTTCATCGAGGCGCTGGGCGATGCGCCACTCAAAGAGTGGGTAGAGCAGAACACCACGAGTCCCAACGCCATGGTGGACCGCATCACGCCGCGCCCCACGCCCGATGTGGCCGAGCGCGTGAAGGCTGCCACCGGCTGGGACGACAAGGCAGCACTCATGGGTGAAAGCTTTATCCAGTGGGTCATTGAAGACGACTTCATCGCAGGCCGCCCCGCGTGGGAAACGGTCGGTGTCGAGATGGTGCAGTCGGTGCAGGCCCATGAAGAGGCCAAGATCCGGCTGCTCAACGCTACCCACAGCTGCATTGCCTGGGCGGGCACGCTGGCGGGCTACCAGTACATCCACGAAGGCACACACGACGCGGCCATTCGCCAGATGGCCTACGACTACGTCACCGACGACGCGATCCCTGTGCTCCACACGCCCGAGCAACCATGCCCCATCAACCTGGAGCAGTACCGCGACGTGGTGCTGGACCGCTTCGGCAACCCCGCCATTGCCGACACCAACCAGCGCGTGGCCATGGATGCGTTCTCCAAGATCCCCGGCATGATTGCGCCCACTATCCGCGACAAGTTCGCGCGCAACGCGTCGTTCGACAGCGTGGCCATGCTGCCAGCGCTGTTCCTGGCCTACCTGCAGCGCTGGCACGCGGGGCAGATCCCCTACAGCTACCAGGACCAGGCCATGGATCCCGCCGTGGCCCATGCCATCTGCGATGCCGCTGACCCCGTGGCGGCCTATGCGGCCGACACGACCCTGTGGGGCGAGATGGCCAGCCACCCCCAATTGTTGGACGCGCTGCGCAAAGCCTATGCCCGCGTGTTGGCTTTTGTGGCGGAGCGGACAGGCGCCTGATGCTGGTGTAATTTGAGTCCACTATCGCCATGACCGTGAAGACGCCCATCGCCCCGCGCCAGACCAAGCCCGAGCTGGAGCACGACTATGTGCGCTCGCCCGCGTTGGGCTACGAGTCGCCCGAGACGGCGGGCTTCATCCGTTGCTTGTCGCACGGGTTTCCCACGCCGCTGGCGCGCTGGCATTACCACGACGAGTACGAGCTGCACCTGATCACGGCCACCTCTGGCAAGGTGTTTGTGGGGGACTGGATCGGTCAGTTCCAGCCCGGCCACCTGGTGCTGACCGGGCCGCGCCTGCCGCACAACTGGATCAGCATGGACCTGCCCGAAGGCGGCGTGCCGCTGCGCGACCTGGTGATCCAGTTCTCGCACGCGCCGCTGGTGGCCAGCAGCGAAACCATCCCCGAGCTGCGCGAGGTGCTGCCTCTGCTGGAGCGCGCGCGCCACGGCGTGGAGTTCTTTGGCATGGAAGCGCAGGCGCAAGAGCATTGGCACCGCATCAAGGCGCGCCAGGGGCTCGCCCGGTTCGGCGCTTTCTGTGAGTTCCTGAGCGACCTGGCGCGCTGCACCGACTTTCGCTTGCTGTCGAGCACGCAGCTGCAAAGCGAGGACAACGATACCCAGCTCGACCAGATCAACGCCATCGTGAGCCGCATCACCGACCATCTGGCCGACCCGCTGTCGGCGGCCGACCTGGCGCAAGAGCTGGGCATGACGGAGAGCCGCTTCTCACGCTTCTTCCGCCGCGCCACGGGCAATACCTTCACCGACTTTGTGAACCTGGTGCGCGTGAACCGCGCGTGCCAGCTGCTGATGGAGACCGAGCGCTACATCACGCACATTGCGTATGACGTGGGCTTCAACAACATGGCCAACTTCAACCGCCGCTTTCTGGACATCAAGGGCATGACGCCCAGCGAGTACCGCAAGCAGGGCGCGGGAAGGTTTGGAAAGACTTCCTGATCCCCGGCCGGATCTGCACCCTGAGAGGGAGGCCCTTGTTGCGTGACCCCTGCACGCAGCCCGCCAAAGGCAAAGGCCGGGCCATGGCTTTCACTGTGAATCACTGACATCTGTCCATCACCCATGTACCTCGGAATCGATTTAGGCACCTCGGGTGTCAAGCTCCTGCTGCTGGACGATGCGCACACTGTGGTCGCTACGGCAGATGCCGCCGTGCCCCAGCTGCGCCCCCAGCCCACCTGGAGCGAGCAGCACCCCGCCGACTGGTGGGCCGCCGTGGAAGCCGCCGTGGCGCAGTTGCGCGCGCAGGCTCCCGCAGCGTGGGCGCAGGTGCGGGGCCTCGGCCTCTCGGGCCACATGCATGGCGCGGTGGTGCTGGGCGCGCAGGGCCAGGTGCTGCGCCCGGCCATCCTGTGGAACGACGGCCGCGCCAGCGCCGAATGTGCGCAGCTGGAATCGGCTGTGCCCACTTCGCGCCTGATCACCGGCAATCTCGCCATGCCCGGCTTCACCGCGCCCAAGCTGCTGTGGCTGCGCATCCACGAGCCCGCCGTGTTCGACCAGATCCGCACCGTGCTGCTGCCCAAGGACTGGCTGCGCCTGCAGCTCACCGGCGATGCAGTGAGCGACATGTCCGACGCATCGGGCACGCTGTGGCTGGACGTGCAGGCCCGCGCCTGGAGCCCGGCCATGTTGCAGGCCTGCGGGCTGGATACATCACACATGCCCGCGCTGGCCGAGGGCAGTGCGCCCACGGGCACGCTGCGCAGCGATGTGGCACGCCGCTGGGGGCTTGGTGGCAATGTCGTCGTGGCTGCAGGCGCGGGCGACAACGCCGCCAGTGCCGTGGGCGTGGGTGCCCGCACTGCGGGGCAGGGCTTTGTGTCGCTGGGCACCTCGGGTGTGGTCTTTCGCGTGACCGACGCTTTTGCGCCTGCCACCGAGCGCGCCGTGCATGCTTTTGCCCATGCGCTGCCGCAGCGCTGGCACCACATGTCGGTCATGCTCAGTGCAGCGAGTGCGTTTGGCTGGGTCACCCGGCTCACGGGGCGTGGCGACGAGGCGCAACTGTCTGACGCCGTCAGCGTCCTCAACACCACCCGCCAGGCGCAGGCGCCGCTGTTTTTGCCGTACCTGAGTGGCGAGCGCACACCGCACAACAACGCGGCTGCCTCCGGCGTGTTCATGGGCCTGCGGGCCGAGCACGAAGCGGCCGACCTGGCCTATGCGGTGATGGAAGGCGTGGGCTTTGGCCTGCTCGATGGCCTCAATGCCATGCGTGCCGCCGGGGCCGGGCAGGGCGGCGCTGCCCGCCGGGATGACGTAGGCCTTGCCTTGGTCGGTGGCGGTGCCCGCAGCAACCCCTGGGCGCAGCTCTTGGCCAGCGCGTTGGGCACCCCGCTGCAGCGCCCGCAGGGCGCACACGCCGCAGCCGCCCTGGGGGCTGCGCGCCTGGCGGCCATGGCCTGCGGTGGTGACGAAGCCCACTGGTGCCAGCCCTTGCCCGCTGATGCCACCTTCATGCCACAGCCCGCACAACAAGCCCAGCTGGCCGAACGCTATGCCCGCTTTGTCGCGCTGTACCCCGCGCTGCAATCGCAGTTCTGACGCACTGTCTGCTTCCTCCCAAACATCCATGACTTCCGCATCCACGATTTCCAACGGCACAGCGCTCATCCACGCCGCCATTGCTGGCGAGGCCCTCATCGACCTGATCCGCCGCCCCGATGGCAGCTACCTGCCGTGCCTGGGCGGCGCGCTCTACAACCTGTGCCGTGCGCTGGCGCGACAGGGGGTGGGCACGCAGTACCTCAACCCCTTGTCGCGCGACCGCTTTGGGCGCGAACTGGCGACGCAACTGGTGGCTGACGGCGTGGTGCTTGCACAGCCCGAGCCCGTGCTGCAGGTCACATCACTGGCCGTGGTCAACCTCGACGCACATGGCCACCCTGACTACGCCTTCTACCGCGAAGGCGTGGCAGACCGTGCCGTGTCCGCCGCAGGTCTGGGCGATAGCTGCGCCGTGCTGCCCGCGCTGCAGTTGGTGTGCACCGGCGCGCTGGCGCTCGACGCGCGTGACACTGCCATCTACCTGCCGTGGCTGGCCGCCCAGCGCGCCGCAGGCCGCTGCGTCGTGGTCGATGCCAACCTGCGCCCCTCCGTCATGCCCGACCTGGCGGCGTACCGCACCGCGGTGCACTCCGCGCTGGCCCATGCCCACATCATCAAGGCCAGCGACGAAGACCTGGAGCATCTGGCTGTGCCCGGCGTGGATGCCTTGGCCCGCGCACAGCACCTGCTGGCCGCCAACCCACAGGCCCATCTGCTGGCGCTCACGCTGGGCGCGGAAGGCGCCTGGCTGCTGCACCGCAACGGCGTGCAGCGTTTTGCCAGAGAGGCGCAGTCGTTGCAGGTGGTGGACACCGTGGGCGCGGGCGACAGCTTTTTGGCGGGGCTGCTGGCGCATCTGCTGCGGCAGGCGCAAACAGAAGGCGTGGTGAGTTTTGTGCAGTTCGTAGAAACGCTATCCGTCCGGGCCTGCCAGCAGGCACTGCGCCATGCGCTGGCCAGCGCGAGTTTGTGTGTGATGGAGCAGGGATGTGTTCCGCCGGGGTGGGAGGCTGCGAGTGAGTGGACACGGGTGCATCCAGCGCTTGTTAGCTAGCAGGCAGAGTCGGCGCTGCAAGTGGCGCATGGAGGCAAGAGATACGATGGAGCAACCATTTTTCGGACGCCCTATGACGAACAGCTCCGTTTCTCTACAGACTTGTCCCACCGCTTTGCGAATCAGTCCCGTCGTGGCGTCCGCAGCGGAGGAAGCCTGCACCGTCATCCGCCAATCCATCACCTACTGCTGCGCCCTGGACCACCACCACGACACCACCATCCTCAACGCATGGCTGGCCAACAAGACCCCAGAGAACCTTGCCGCGTGGATCACTGCACCCGGTGCGATGGCATGGGCCGCTTATCGGGAAGAGGCGATGGTGGGTTTTGCCCTTTTGACGCGGGCCACGTTGGCGTTGTGCTATGTGGTGCCAGAGGCCTTGCACCAGGGCGTAGGCCACGCCCTGCTGCGTGAGGCCGAGGCTCACGCGCGACAGTCGCGGCTGGCGGCACTCGGGCTGGAGAGCACGCGAACGGCGGAGGCTTTTTACCGCCGCAATGGCTATGAGCCCGCAGGTGCAGTGCAGTCTTGGGCAGGGCTGCAGGCACAGCCGATGCGCAAGGTGTTCTGAAGGGGGCTCTGGGCCGCGTGGAACGCGATGCCCAGAGCCACGACCTCGGCGAGAGCCCTGTCCATCAGGGTTATGGCAGTTGTTGGAAGCGAGAATGTTAGTAAAAAATGGCCCTGGCGCTTGATGTGTAAGCGCAATCAGCTATTGTTTTCATAGTAAATCTCGGCGTGGCCGGCAGGCGTTGATCAGAGTTCCTGCGAGTAGACGATGGACCCATGGTGCTTGGCCATCTTGTCGTACAGCAGTCGCGCGGTGGTATTGGTTTCGTAGGTTTGCCAATACACGCGCGATGCCTTGGCTGCCCGCGCTGCGCTGTACACGGCGTCGATGAGCGCACGTCCCACTCCCCGGCCCCGCGCGGCTTCGTTGGTGTACAGGTCGCTCAGGTAGCAGATGGGATCGATGCGTGTTGTGCTGCGGTGAAAAAGGTAGTGCGCAAGCCCGAGGATCTTGCCGTCCGCAGCGTCGTGCGCCACGAGGCAGAAGACGGGCTCTGCCGGGTCCAGCAAGCGCTGCCAGGTGGTTGCGTTGATGTGCTCGGGCAGCGCGGTGGCGCCAAAGCGGCCGTAAAACGCGTTGTAGCCGTCCCAGAGCGGGCGCCATGCGGCATAGTCTTCGGGCTGAACGGGGCGTACGGTAACCGCAGCGGTCATGGGGTGACCTCCAGTGGATTTATTGGAGCACCCGCCCCGGGTTCATGATTCCCTGCGGGTCCAGCGCCTGCTTGATGGCGCGCATCATGCCCATGGCCACAGGCGACTGGTACTTCTCCAGCTTGTCGGCCTTGAGTTCGCCAATGCCGTGCTCGGCCGAGAATGAGCCGCCGAACTCGGCCACGGCCTCATAGACGAGGTGGTTCACATGGGCTTCGTGCTCGCGCAGAAAGGCCTTGGGGTCGCCCTCGGCGGGCGCCTGCACGTTGTAGTGCAGGTTGCCGTCGCCCAGGTGGCCGAAGTTGACCAGGCGCACGCCGGGGATCTCGCGCTGCAGCACCGCGTCGGTGTGGGCCACAAAGGCGGGGATGCGCGAGATCTGCACCGAGATGTCGTGCTTGATGTTCAGGCCCTCTTCGGCCTGGGCGAGCGGAATGCTCTCGCGGATGTGCCAGAGCTGGTGGGCCTGCGTGAGGTTCTCTGCCACCACGGCGTCGGTCACGCAGCCCATTTCAAACGCCGTCTCCAGCAGCGACTCAAACCGTGCACGCGCGTGTTCTTCGGATTCGCTGTCGGAGTTTTCGAGCAGCACGCACCAGGGCGCGTTGTCGTCGCCCAGAAAGGGCACGCGCAGCTGCGGCATGTGCTTGCCCACCAGGCTCAGCGCAAACTGGCCCATCACCTCAAAGCCCGTAAGGCCCGCCCCCAGCTGCTTGTGCGCCAGGCCCAGCAAGGCCACGGCGTGTTCCATCGACGGCACGGCGGCCCAGGCCGTGAGGTTGGCGGCGGGCTGGGGGTAGAGCTTCATCGTCGCAGCGGTGATGATGCCCAGCGTGCCTTCGCTACCGATGAACAGGTCGCGCAGGTCGTAGCCCGTGTTGTCCTTGCGCAGGCCCTTGAGGCCGTCCCACACCTCGCCCTGGGCGGTGACCACTTCGAGGCCCAGGCACAGGTCGCGTGCATTGCCATAGCGCACCACCTGTGTACCGCCTGCGTTGGTGCCCAGATTGCCGCCAATGGTGCAGCTGCCCTCGGCCGCGAGTGACAGGGGGAACAGCACGCCCGCGTTCTGCGCCACATCCTGCAGGTTCTGCAGGATGCAGCCGGCTTCCACCGTCATGGTCAGGTTGTCGGTGTCCACGCTGCGCACCGTGTTCATGCGCGTGAGGCTCAGCACGATCTGCGTGCCCGAGTCGTCGGGCGTAGAGCCCACGGCCAGGCCGGTGTTGCCGCCCTGGGGCACGATGGCGGTGCCTGCTGCTGCGCAGGCCTTGACCACAGCCGCCACCTCTTGCGTGTTGGCGGGGCGCACCACGGCCAGGGCCTTGCCGCGCACGCGACGGCGCCAGTCCTGCTCCCAGGCAGAGAGGTCGCCTTCGGTGATCACATGGGCAGGGCCGACGATGGCGCGCAGGGTGTCAAGCAGAGTGGTCATGGTCAAGGAGTTTCTTCTTCAAGGCGATGAAAAGAGGAGGCCAGCATCAGGATGCAGCAGAGGCGGCTGCAGCCGCCTTGGCATTGCGCTGGCGCAGCCGCACATGCAGCGTGCAGGCGGTGAACAATACGAGGCACAGGGCCACCTCGGCCCAGGCCAGCCACTGCGACGGGGGCTTGTCGCTCCAGCCGCGCACCACGCCTTCGGTGAAATACAGCCAGATCACCAGGCTGACCCAGCGGTAGGTGTACATGCGGTTCTTGAGAATGCCCGCCAGCGGGATGCACAGCGGAAGCGCCTTGAGTGCGAGCCATGAGCCACCAGGGCGCAACGGGGCCAGCACCAGCTCCCAGGCCAGGCACAGAACAATCAGCGCCAGCAGGCTGCCGGTGGCCAGCCAGCGCGTGGATTCCACAGCGCTGTCTGCGGGAACGGGGAGGGCGGGCGGGGCAGAAGGGGATGCGGTCATTGGGGTGGCATCATATCGGCCATGTCCTTGTCCTTACAGGCAGTGGCCCAGCGCGCGGAGGCGCTGGTGACCGAGCTGTCGCACTTCCCCTGGAAAACCACGGCCCAGACGCTGCGTGAGCGCTTTCGTGAGGACCATCTGGGGCTCACGGCCAGCAGCCTGACCTTCACCACCATCTTGGCGCTGGTGCCTTTCTTCACCGTGGCGCTGGCAGTGTTCACGGCCTTCCCCATCTTCGGCAAGCTGCAGGATGCGCTGCAGGGCTGGCTGGTGAACAGCCTGGTGCCCGACAGCATCTCCCGACAGGTGCTGGGCTACCTCACGCAGTTTGCGGCCAAGGCCAGCAGCCTGGGGGTGGCGGGTTTCAGCATTTTGTTGGCCACGGCGCTGGCGCTGATCCTGACCATCGACCGCACGCTCAACGACATCTGGCGCGTGCAGCGGCTGCGGCCGCTGGGCCAGCGGGTGCTGATCTACTGGGCCGCCATCACACTCGGCCCGCTGCTCATGGGGGCGAGCCTGGCGCTCACGTCGTATGTGATGTCGGCCTCGGGCGGGCTGGTCAAGCGCCTGCCCGATGGTGTGCAGCTGCTGTTCGATTCGATCCAGTTTGTGGTGCTGGCGGGGGGCATGGCGTCGCTGTACCACTATGTACCCAACACGCCGGTGAAGTGGCGGCACGCCTGGACGGGTGGGCTGTTCGTGGCCGTGTGCATCGAGCTGGCCAAGAAGGTGCTGGCGCTGTACCTCGGCAAGGTGCCAACGTATTCGGTGGTGTACGGTGCATTCGCCACGCTGCCCATTTTGCTGGTGTGGATCTATGTGGCCTGGGTCATCGTGCTGCTGGGCGCGGTGGTTACGGCCTACCTGCCCAGCTTGCTGGCAGGTGTGGCGCGGCGCGGCACCGTGGCGGGCTGGACGTTTCAACTGGCGGTGGAGGTGCTGCAGCAGCTGCACCGCGTGCGCCACCAGCCCCTCAAAGGCCTGCGCCCCGGCCAGCTCGCCCAGTTGCTGCGGGTGGACGTGCTGCAACTGGCCCCGGTGCTCGAGGCGTTGACCGCGCTGGACTGGGTGGGCCAGGTCAACGATGCGGCGGTGGACGCTGCGGACGTGCCCGAGCCCCGCTATGTGCTGCTGGCCAACCCGGGCGCGACACCCCTGGTGCCGCTGGTGCAGCGCCTGCTGCTGGAGCGCGCCGAGAGCCTGCAGCCGCTGTGGTCACAGGCCCGGCTGGACGGGTTGCTGCTGGAGGATGTGCTGCAGGTGGGCGCAGGCGCTGACTCCGGCCTGGGCGCGCAGCGGGCCGTGCCCATGTAAGCTATCGAAAATATAGCTGCTTGCGCCTGCTGGATAAGCGCTAGGGCCTGTTTTTAATTGAATTTATCGCCGTGACAGCAGTGGCGAATCACCGCTTCAGAACGGCACCTTCCCCGTCCAGATGTCCTTGTACATCACCCAGTCGCCCATGAAGCTGTAGAGCGGCCGCTTGAAGCTGGCGGGTTTGTTCTTCTCAAAGCCGAAGTGACCCACCCAGGCAAAGCCGTAGCCGCACAGCAGGCCATACAGCAGGTACTGCGGTTTGCCCGTGACCACCAGCATGGCCAGGCAGACCAGGGTGAGCGTGGAGCCCACAAAATGCAGGCGGCGGCAAGTGCGGTTGCTGTGTTCGCCGAGGTAAAAGGGGTAGAAGTCGGCGAAACGCTTGAAGGTGCGCGGGTCGGTGGTCGTGGTGTGGGGGGCACTGATGTCCATCGTTGTCTCCTTGGGGGTGGGGCTACCTGAGGCCAAACGCTTTATACGCCCAAGCCCTTGAAAATGCAGTGCCACTGTGGACATGAGATGCCGTGGGCTGTCGTTGAACAGGTTCTGTCACCATCGCCAGGATGACTTCCACGGAATCCACAACCACCGCGTCGGTCGCTGCCCCCGCAGTGGGCCGCGAACACGCCATCGACGCGCTGCGCGGCTTTGCGCTGCTGGGCATCCTCATGGTCAATGCGGGCAGCTTTGCCTCCACCTACTTTGGCGTGGGAGTGTCTGACCCAGCCTTCTCGCGGCCGGTGGACCACGCCGTGCGCTGGCTGGTGCGCTTCTTCTTCGAGACCAAGTTCTATCTGCTGTTCTCGATGCTGTTTGGCTACAGTTTTGCACTGCAGATGGATGCCGCCCAGCGCACCGGCAGCGCTTTTGTTCCGCGTTTTCTGCGGCGCTTGCTGGGGCTCGCATTGCTGGGGCTGGTGCATGCGTGGCTGCTGTTTGCGGGCGACATCCTGGTCACCTATGCGCTGCTGGGTGTGCTGCTGCTCGCATGGCGGGACGTGCGTCCGGGCACGGCAGTGGTGCTGGCACTGGTGCTGCTGGGGGCCACTGCCGCTGGCTGGGGCCTGTTGGCCTGGCTGGTGGCGCAGGTGCCGCCGATGGACTTGCCCCTGGCAGAGCTGCACGCCAAGGCGCAGCAAGCCGCGCAAGCGTATCGCGCCAGTGCCCTGGAGGCCATTGCGCAGCGCGGGCGGGACATGGCCGAGGGCGTGTGGTTTGTGCTGGTGTTCGTGCAGGGCCCGTGTGCGCTGGCCATGTTCTTATTGGGGCTGGCGGCGCACCGCACCGGCTATCTGGCCACTGTGGCGCAGCACCCCGCGCGACTGCGCCGCTGGATGGTGTGCTGCCTGCCGGTCGGTGTGGTGGGTGCGTTGTTCTATGCCTCTACGCAGGGAGGCGGCAGCGCTCACTCGCCCGAGCATGTGGGTCTGGCTGCACTGGCAGTGGATTTGGCCACCGCACCGTTTCTCACTTTCGGCTATGTCGCGCTGCTGCTGTGGTTGCTGCAGCGCGGCCCTGCCGGCCGCCGGCTGGGCGCTGCGCTGCAACCAGCGGGGCGCATGGCACTGACGAACTACCTGCTGCAGTCGCTGGTGGGGGCGCTGGTCTTTACGGCCTACGGCCTGGCACTGGTGGGCCAGGTGTCGCCGGGATGGGTGGTGCTGGGCGTGCTGGTGCTGTACGCCAGCCAGCTGGCGTGGAGCCACCGCTGGATGGCCACGCATGCCTATGGTCCGGTGGAATGGCTGCTGCGTGCTTTCACGCAGTGGCAGTGGCCCGCATGGCGGCGCGTCCCGGCCTGACTGCAGGCCGGGACGCGTGCGGAGCGCTGCTCAGCGGGCCAGAAAGTCGCGCAGCGCGAACAGCGTTTCTTCCGGCGCCTCGGTCATCTGGTTGTGGCCCACCGGCAGGTTGGCCATCGACACGGATTTGCCTGCTGCGCGTGCCGCATTCACCAGGCCCTGCGCGGCTCTGGGCGGTGTCATCTGGTCCTGGCTGCCTAGCGCAAACAGCACCGGGCATGTCAGCTGCGCCATGGCGGCTTCGCCGCCGGTGTAGCTATCGCAGGCCACAAACCCCCGGTGGAACACGTTGACCGCCGTATTGCTGCGCAGCACCTTGCGCCCCAGCGCCATGCCTGCGCCAAACACCCAGGTGCCAGGGCCCAGGGCCGACGGGGGCGCAGACAAGGTGCTGCGTGAGAACACATTGACCATGCGCATCGCCTTCTCGGGGTCGGTCTGTGACGCTTCGATGAGCGCGGGCGAGACCTTCATCGGGAAGGCGGTGCCCACCAGCACCAGGTGGCTGATGCGGTCCTTCAGGCGCGCAGCGGCTTCCATGGCGATGAGGGAACCCCAGCTGTGGCCCACCAGCGCTGCGCGCTGCACACCGGCGGCATCGAGCAGCGCACCGATGAAGTCCGCGCCTTGCTCCACTGTGGCGGGCGCCTCGCCACTGCTGCGGCAGTGGCCGGGCAGGTCGATGGCCAGCACGTTCCAGCCGTGGTTGGCCATGTAGCGGCTTTGCAGGGCCCACACGCTGTGGTCGTTGAGCACGCCATGGATGAACACCACGGTCGGTTTGGCGGCGTCAAATGCCTTGCCGCCGGTGTAGCAGTAGATGGCGGCGCCGTTGACTTGGATGTGCATGGTCAGGCCCCCGCCTTTTCTGCGGCTTTGAGCGCGCGTTTCAGGTCGTCAATGAGGTCGTCGGCGTCTTCGAGGCCGATGGACAGGCGGATCGTGCCCTGGCTGATGCCTGCGCCCGCCAGCGCTTCGTCGCTCATGCGGAAATGCGTGGTGCTGGCCGGGTGGATCACCAAGCTGCGGCAGTCGCCCACATTGGCCAGGTGGCTGAAGACCTTGAGGGTTTCGATGAACTTCTTGCCCTGCTCGCGGTTGCCCTTGAGGTCAAAGCTGAACACCGAGCCCGCGCCACGCGGCAGCAGCTTTTGCGCGAGGGCGTGGCTCCCGTGCGACTCCAGCATGGGGTGGCCCACGCGCGACACAAAGGGCTGTGTGGCCAGAAATTCGACCACCTTCTCGGTGTTGCGCATGTGCTGCGCCATGCGCAGCGGCAGGGTTTCAATGCCTTGCAGGATGAGCCAGGCCGTGTGCGGGCTCATGCAGGCGCCAAAGTCGCGCAAGCCCTCGCGGCGCGCGCGCAGCAGAAAGGCGCCCACGGTGCTCTCCTCGGTGAACACCATGTTGTGAAAGCCGTCGTAGGGCTGGGTCAGCTCGGCAAACTTGCCGGCGGATTTCGGACCGTCCCAGTCGAAGCTGCCGCCGTCCACCACGATGCCACCCACCACGGTGCCGTGGCCCGACAGGAACTTGGTGGCCGAGTGGTAGACCAGATCGGCGCCATGCTCGAAGGGCTTGATGAGCCAGGGCGAGGTGAGCGTGGAGTCCACCAGCAGTGGCACGCCGGCCTCGTGCGCGATGGAGGATACGGTGGGAATGTCCAGCACATCCAGGCCGGGGTTGCCCACGGTTTCGCCAAAGAACAGCTTGGTGTTGGGGCGTACGGCAGCGCGCCATCCGTCGATGTCGCCGGGCTTCACGAACGTGGTCTCGATGCCGAAGCGCGACAGCGTGTAGTGCAGCAGGTTCTGCGAGCCGCCATACAGCGCCGTGCTGGCCACGATGTGGCTGCCCGCGCCCATGAGTGTGGCAATCGCCAGGTGCAGCGCGGCCTGGCCGCTGGCGGTGGCAATCGCGCCTACGCCGCCTTCCAGTGCTGCCACGCGTTGTTCCAGCACCGCGTTGGTGGGGTTGCTGATGCGGCTGTACACATGGCCGCCGCGCTCCAGGTTGAACAGTGAAGCCGCGTGGTCGCTCGACTCGAAGACGAACGACGTGGTCAGGTGGATGGGCGTGGCGCGCGCGCCAGTGGCGGGGTCGGGGCTCGCGCCTGCGTGCAGCGCCAGCGTGTCAAAGCCGGGGTCGGAGTAACCGGGCATCTTGTGTCTCCCATGTTGTCAATGCAGGCGGGCATTGTGGGCTATATTTGCCGACAAACGGCCTGCAGCACCTCGGCAACCCCAGCGGATGTGCTGGTGCCTGTGGGTCCACACATACTCTTCCCGATCCCCCGGAGACTCTGCACCATGAAAGTCAGCGACATCCTTCGCGTCAAAGGCAACACCCTCTACACCGCATCGCCGGACGAGCCGCTGGCGGGTGCCGTGAGCCTGATGGCCGAGCGCGACATTGGCTCGCTCGTGGTGATGGAGCATGGCGACCTGGTGGGCATGCTCACCTTCCGCGAGGTGATCCAGGCCCTGGTCAAAAACGGGGGCAGCGTGGGCACGATGCTGGTGCGCTCGGCCATGGACGACGCGCCCCTGACCTGCACGCTCGAAACCGACATGGACGAAGTGCGCCGCATGATGCTGGACCGCCATGCGCGCTACATGCCCGTGATGGACCGCCGCATGCTGATGGGCGTGATCAGCTTTTACGACGTGGCCAAGGCCGTCGTGGACAGCCAGAACTTCGAGAACAAGATGCTCAAGGCCTACATCCGCGACTGGCCGGAAGACGAGTCCCGCAGCGGCTGAACGCTGCGACGTCTGCGACACCGAGCGCGGTTCTCAACTCACGCCCCGCGCAGGCGCGCAAAGCCAGGCTTCCAGTTCATCTGGTGGCATGGGCCTGCCGAACAGATAGCCCTGCATCACAGGGCAACCGTGGGCCTGTAGCCATTGCTGCTGGCCTGTAGTTTCCACCCCTTCGGCCACCACCACCATGCCCAGGCTGTGGGCAATGCTGAGCACCGATACCGTGAGCGCGCGTGCGGTGGGGCTGGTGGTGAGGTCCTGCACAAACGCCATGTCCAGCTTGAGTTCGCTGATGGGCAGGCGGTGCAGGTAGCTCAGGCTGGAGTAGCCAGTGCCAAAGTCATCGAGCGACAGCTTAAAGCCCTTATGGTGCAGCGCCTCGATGTTGGCCAGCGTTACCGGCCGTGCATCCATCATCACGCTTTCGGTGATCTCCAGCAGCACATCGTTGGTGCGCAGGCCGTGGCGCTCCAGCGCGTCGCAGACCTGCTGCGCAAACTCTGCCTGGTGAAAACTGCGTCCTGACAGGTTCACGGCCACGCAGGGCACGCTGTGGCCAGCTGCACGCCAGGCCGACAGCTGCGCACAGGCTTCGTCCAGCAGCCACAAGGTCAGTTCGTGAATGAGGCCGGCCTCTTCGGCCACTGGGATGAACCGGCTGGGGGGCACCATGCCCCATTCGGGATGTTGCCAGCGCGCCAGGGCTTCCACACCGTGCAGGGTGCCAGGCGCACTGCTGAGCACCTGGGGTTGGTAGTGCAGGCTCAGGCTGCGGTCGGCCAGCGCCTGGCGCAAGGCGCGTTCCAGGGCGGCGCGCTCCTGTGCGCGCCGGTTCATTTCGGCGCTGAACAATTGCAGGCTGTGCCTGTGGTCGCTTTTGGCCTGGACCATGGCTTGGTCAGCGTGGCGCAGCAGCGTGTCGATCGCATCGCCATCGTCCGGAAACATCGCAATGCCAATGCTGGCGTGGCAGACATGGGCTTGCCCGTGGAGGTCCATGGGGCGGGCCATCTCTTGCAGGATGCTCTGGGCCATCTGCACGACTTGCCCAGTGCTGCACTCGGACAACAGCAGCACGAATTCATCACCCGCCAGCCGGCCGATCAGATCGCGCGCGCGCAGGCACTGCGTGAGTCGCTTGGCCACTTCGCACAACAGCGCGTCGCCTGCGGCATGGCCCAGGGTGTCGTTGACCTGCTTGAAGCGGTCCAGGTCGATGAAAAGCACCGCACCAGGGTGGTCTTCCTGCCGCAGGCTGGCCAGCGCACGCTCCGCACTGCTGCGGAACATGGCGCGGTTGGGTAGGCCCGTGAGTTCATCAAAAAAGGCGAGCTGGTGAATGCGCTGGCGTGTGGCGTTGCGTTCAATGGCCAGCGCACACAAGTGCAGGCACACTTCCACCAGCCGATGGTGCAGCGCGTCGGGCGCGCGCGGCTCCCGAAAATAAAAGGCAAAGGTGCCAATCACCTTGCCTGCGTGGTCACAGATCGGGCTGGACCAGCAGGCTCGCATGCCGCTGGGCTCAAACAGGGTGCGGTAGTCGGCCCACAAGGGGTCGGTGGTGATGTCGGTGACCACAACAGGCGCCCGCCGGAAGGCCGCAGTGCCACACGAACCGGCACAAGGGCCGATGGGAACCCCGTCCAGCGCCTGGCAGATGGCGGGGGGCAGCCCGGGCGCTGCCAGCGGGTGCAGCAGGCCCAGCTCGTCCACGGCAAGGATGGAGGCCGTGACTTCGGGGGCGATGCGTTCGACTTCGCGGCAAACCAGAGCCATCAGGTCGGCGAGCGGCAATTCGTTGACCATGCCCTCCAGCACGCGCTTTTGCAGCACCTCGTGCATCTTGGTGAGTGTGATGTCGGTCAGCACCGTGATGCTGCCCCCCGGTCCGCCGGAGGCCTCGTTCGAGGCATTGATCATCATCGACACCCAGCGTGGCTGGCCAGCCTTGCTGTACAGCAGCGTCTCTATATGAAAGCCCCCTTGCTGGTCGATGCCATCACGGATTTCGCTCAGCAGCCCGGGGTCGGAGTGTGGGCCCAGCAGCACGTCGCTGAGGTATTTGCCCAGCACCTCCGCAGGGCTGAACCCAAACAGGCGGGTGAATCCTTCATTCACATACACCACGTGCCGGGTGCTGTTGCTCATCACGATGGCGTTGTCGCTGGCATCCAGTGCCCTGCGCAACGGGGCATCGGCCAAAGGGGCTGGCGGCAGGATGCCGTGGTGGGGAGGAGTGCCGGAAGTGTGCGGGGCTGAAACGGGCATGGATGTCCCAAAGATCGTCCATGGATGCTAGCAAGTGCGCGCCACACTGCCAAGCGCGTTTGTGGCAAGTATTCATCTGAACCCCATGTTGTGCCTGTCATTCTTGGGTGGGGCGTGCTCTGTGGTGGGGCCCGGCGACGGCGGCGCACGCCGCTCTGGGATAATCCCGCCCCATGAGCGGCAACACCTTCGGAACCCTATTCGCAGTCACCAATTTTGGTGAATCCCACGGCCCGGCCATTGGCTGCGTGATCGACGGTTGTCCGCCCGGCATGCCGCTGTCCGAGGCCGACATCCAGGCCGACCTGGACCGGCGCCGCCCTGGCACCAGCCGCCACGTCACGCAGCGCAACGAGCCCGATGCGGTGGAAATCCTCTCCGGCGTGTACGAGGGCAAGACCACAGGCACGCCCATCGCCCTGCTGATCCGCAACACCGACCAGCGCAGCAAGGATTACAGCAACATCGCCGAGAGCTTTCGCCCCGGCCATGCCGACTACACCTACTGGCACAAGTACGGCATCCGCGACCCGCGTGGCGGTGGCAGGTCATCGGCCCGGCTGACGGCCCCCACGGTGGCTGCGGGCGCGGTGGCCAAGAAGTGGCTGGCCCAGCAATACGGTGCGCAGTTTCGCGCCTGCATGACGCAGCTGGGCGAGCTGGCCATCCCGTTCGAGAGCTGGGAGCATGTGCGCAGCAACCCCTTCTTCGCCCCCGTGGCCGACGTGCAGCAGTACGAGGACTACATGGATGCCCTGCGCAAGGCCGGTGATTCGTGTGGTGCCCGCATCCGCGTGCAGGCCACCGGCGTGCCGGTGGGCCTGGGTGAGCCGCTGTACGACAAGCTCGATGCCGACATTGCCCACGCCATGATGGGCCTCAATGCTGTCAAGGGCGTGGAAATCGGCGCTGGGTTTGCCAGCGTGGCCCATCGGGGCACCATGCACGGTGATTCGATGACGCCCCAGGGCTTTCGCACCAACAACGCCGGTGGTGTGCTGGGCGGCATCAGCACCGGGCAGGACCTGGAAGTGAGCATTGCGATCAAGCCCACCAGTTCCATCATCAGCCCGCGTGAATCGATCGATGTGCATGGCAACAGCACCGAGGTCATCACCAAGGGCCGCCATGACCCCTGCGTGGGCATCCGCGCCGCCCCGATTGCCGAGGCACTGCTGGCACTGGTCGTCATGGACCACGCCCTGCGCCATCGCGCCCAGTGTGGCGACGTGGTGCCCCCGGTGCCGCCTATCCAGGCATCGTTCCTGTAACGGGCGCGCTGCGCTGCGGGTAGAGCACGGGCTTTCGGTGCTGGTGACGCAGAGGGCGTGCAGCGATGCGCGCCCTTTTTTCTTGGATTGAATGAGGTAGTCCATGCGCAGCTTGTTGGCACAGGGTTTCATGGGATCGCAGCGAGGTCGCCGCAAGGTCGCACTCGCGATGGTGGCCACACTGGGGGCGCTGCTGGCGGGCTGCGGCACGGCTTTGCCAACTGGCGATGGGCGAACCCCTCAGCACATCGACATCACGCTCATTGGCTTCAACGACCTGCACGGCAACCTGGAGCCGCCGCGCATGGCGCATACCGTCCAGACTGCGGCGGGGCCGGTCTCGGTGCCTGCCGGGGGCATGGCTTATTTCGCCAGCGCCATGGCGGCGCTCAAGGCCCGGGGGCCGCACCATGCCGTGGTTTCGGCGGGGGACATGGTGGGTGCATCGCCGCTGCTGTCGTCACTGTTCCTGGATGAGCCCACCATTGAGGCGGTCAACGCCATGCAGATCGACTTCAATGCCGTGGGCAACCATGAGTTCGACCGGGGCTGGCGCGAACTGCTGCGCCTGCAGCACGGCGGCTGCGAGAAGTTCACTGCGCGCCAGCCCTGCCAGATCAGCCAGCCCTTCGTTGGGGCGCGGTTCGGCTTCCTGGCCGCCAACACCGTGCGCACCGAGGATGGGCGCACGCTGTTGCCTGCCACCGGCATCAAACGATTTACCGAGGGTGGAGTGACCGTCACCCTGGGCGTGATCGGCCTCACGCTGCAGGCCACGCCCACCATGGTCAGCCCTTCGGGTGTGGCGGGCCTGCGCTTTGAGGACGAAGCGGCCACGGCCAACGCGCTGATTCCGCAGCTGCGGGCCCAGGGCGCCGATGTGATCGCTGTGGTCATCCACGAGGGCGGCGGCACCACGGCCGGCGTGCAGGAGACGAGCTGCGCGGGCCTCTCGGGCGACATCGTGCCCATCCTGGAGCGGCTGGACCCGGCCGTGGACGTGGTGGTCTCGGGCCACACGCACCAGGCCTATGTCTGCGACTACAGCCGTGTGAACCCTGCCAAGCCCTTTCTGCTGACCAGCGCGGGCCAGTACGGCACGCTCCTCACGGACATCCAGTTGCGTGTGGACACGCGCACCCGCCGCGTGGTGCACAAAGGCGCGCGCAATGTCATCGTGCAGGGCGAGGCGTTCACGGGCAGCCAGGGGCACGTGCCTTTGACGTCGGCCGTGCCATCCTTTGCGGCGGACCCTCAGGTGCAGAAGCTCATCGACACCTACCGCGCCGCCGCCGTGCCGCTGGCCCAGCGCCCCGTGGGGCAGGCCGCTGGCGCCCTGCGGCGCACACCGGCTCCGTCGCTCGAAAGCGCGCTGGGCAATCTGGTGGCCGATGCCCAGCTCCACGCCACGCGTGCACCGGAGCAGGGTGGGGCGCAGCTATCGCTCATGAATCCGGGCGGCCTGCGCGCTGATCTCGTGCCCGACGAACAAGGACTGGTGCGCTATGGCCAGCTCTACGCGGTGCAGCCATTCGGCAACCAACTGGTCGTCAAGACCTTCACGGGCGCGCAGATCAAGGCGGCGCTGGAGCAGCAGTTCGCCAGCGGCAGCAACACCGTGCAGCGGCCCCGGGTGCTGCTGGTGTCCGCAGGGTTTTCGTACCGCTATGACCTCTCCCAGCCAGTGGGTGCGCGTATTAGCCACATGGTGCTGAACGGCACACCGCTGCACGACGATGCGCAGGTGCGCGTGGTGATGAGCAGCTACCTCGACAGCGGCGGGGACAACTTCACCGTGCTGGCCGAAGGCCGCGACCGCCTGGTGGGCGGGCTGGACCTGGATGCGCTGGAGGCTTACTTCCGCGCCCACAGCCCGGTGCCGGTGCCCTCCACGGACCGCATCACGCGCGGGGCCCGCTGAGGCGCTTGCTGGTTCTTAGCTGCGCCCCGGGCGCATTGCCGCCAGCCAGCGCAGCGGGTTGAATCCTGTCACCAGCCCGGTGGCCACCAGCACCAGCGCTCCGCCCCACACCATCCCGGGGCCCAAGGCCTCGCCCAGAAAGACGTGGCCCCAGGCCACACCGAACAGCGGGATCATGAAGGCCGAACTCATCGCTGCCACGGGCGAGACATGTTTGAGCACCCGCAGGTTCAGCCAGTAGGCCAAGCCCGAGGTCACGATGCCCATCACGGCCACCGCAGCCAGTGCCCCCGGTGTGAAACGGGCCTCGGGCAGGCTCCACGCAGCGCCCGGCAGCAGCAACACCAGTGCGGCGGCGTGGATGCCAGCGGCGATCGACAACGGGGACATGCGCGTCGTGGCGCGCTTCATCCACGTCGTAGAGATGCCATAGCAGGCAGACGCTGCCACACAGGCCGCCGCTGCCATCAGCAAGGCAGGCGTGGGCTCCACGGGCCCCAACTGCACGATCAGCGCCACCCCCGCAAAGCCGCAGAGGCAACCCAGCCACTTGCGCGTGCTCAGTGTGTCCTCCTTCATCCACGCGGCGGCAATCACACCAAAGGGCACGGCCATGGTGTTGAGCAGTGAGCTGTAGCCGGCGGGCAGGTGCAAGGCCGCCCAGGCATACAGCAGAAAAGGCAGTGCGACGGTGAGCGTGCCCAGCCCGAACAGCTCGCGCCAATGGCGCCACGGCCAGGGTTCGTTGGCGACCCGCATGATGCCCATCAGCGTCAGCGTGGCCAGGCCAATGCGCAGCGCGGCCATCACGTTGGGCCCGAGCACGGGGCTGGCAATGCGGATGAAAAGAAAGGAGGCGCCCCACAGGGCGGACAGCAGCACCAGCTGCAGGAAGTGGCGGGTTTTCACTGGGCGCATTGTGGAGTACAGGCGAGTCGCGCGTTGGCTCGCGCCATGCCAGTTTTCAAGCCAAATTGGCACCTAGCGCTTATCCAGAAAGCGCAGGTAGCTATTAATTTTGGAGCATACTGCGGTGTAGCACGCGCGACAGCGATTGCCCGCTCAGGTCCACATGCGTTGCCCGTGGATGTGATTGCTATAATATTTATAGCTGCTAGCGCTTTTGTGATAAACGCTGGAGGCCAAAATCGCCTGAGATCGTCCGGCCCTGTAGCCGGCACCGGTGCAGACAGCAATACGAAGGCTTTTACTTGCGCACTTCGTCGACCATGGCGCGGAAGTCGTCGATGTCTTCAAAGCTGCGGTACACGCTGGCAAAGCGGATGTATGCCACCTTGTCGAGCTTCTTGAGCTCGCGCATCACCAGCTCACCAATGCGGCTGGAGATCACCTCGCGCTGCCCCAGGTTGAGCAGCTTTTCCTCGATCCGCTCGATGGCGCTGTCGATCTGGTCGGTGCTGACCGGGCGCTTGCGCAACGCCAGGTTGAACGAGGCGAGCAGCTTGCCCCGGTCGTATTCAATGCGGCGCCCGTCCTTCTTGACGATGGCCGGGAAGTTCACTTCCGGCCGTTCGTAGGTGGTAAAGCGCTTGTCGCACGCGCCGCACTGGCGGCGGCGGCGGATGAAGACCCCATCCTCAGACACCCGCGTTTCAACGACTTGCGTCTCGAGGTGGCTGCAGAAGGGGCATTTCATGGTTTTCGGCTGTGGATTTAGCCGTAGACGGGGAAGCGGGCGGTCAGGGCATTGACCTTGGCACGCACCGCAGCGATGTTGGCTTCGTCGCGCGGGTTGTCCAGCACGTCGGCAATCAGGTTGGCCGTGATGCGGGCTTCTTCTTCCTTGAAGCCACGCGTGGTCATGGCGGGGGTGCCAATGCGCACGCCGCTGGTCACCATCGGCTTTTCAGGGTCGTTGGGGATCGCGTTCTTGTTGATGGTCATGTGGGCGGCGCCCAGCACGGCCTCGGCTTCCTTGCCGGTGATGCCCTTGGCGCGCAGGTCCACCAGCATCACGTGGCTTTGCGTGCCGCCGCTCACGATGCGCAGGCCGCGTGCGGTCAGCGTCTCTGCCACCACCTTGGCGTTCTTCGCTACTTGCTCCTGGTAGGCCTTGAACTCGGGTTGCAGAGCTTCCTTGAAGGCCACGGCCTTGGCGGCGATCACGTGCATCAGCGGGCCGCCTTGCAGGCCGGGGAAGATGGCGCTGTTGATAGCCTTTTCGTGCTGGGCCTTCATCAGGATGATGCCGCCACGGGGGCCGCGCAGGCTCTTGTGGGTGGTGGAAGTGACCACGTCGGCGTGGGGTACGGGGTTGGGGTACACGCCAGCTGCGATCAAGCCAGCGTAGTGGGCCATGTCCACCATGAAGATCGCACCCACGTCCTTGGCCACCTTGGCAAAGCGCGCAAAGTCGATGTGCAGGCTGTAGGCCGATGCACCGGCGATGATGAGCTTGGGCTTGGTCTCGTGGGCCTTCTTTTCCATCGCTTCATAGTCGATGGCTTCGTTGGCGTCCAGGCCGTAGGAGACCACGTTGAACCACTTGCCCGACATGTTCAGCGGCATGCCGTGTGTGAGGTGGCCGCCTTCGGCCAGGCTCATGCCCATGATGGTGTCGCCGGGCTTGAGGAAGGCCAGGAACACGGCCTCGTTGGCAGAGGCGCCGCAGTGGGGCTGCACGTTGGCGGCTTCGGCGCCGAAGATCTGCTTGACGCGGTCGATGGCCAGTTGCTCGGCCACGTCCACATGCTCGCAGCCACCGTAGTAGCGCTTGCCGGGGTAGCCTTCGGCGTATTTGTTGGTCAGCTGCGTGCCCTGCGCCCACATCACGGCGGGGGAGGCATAGTTCTCGCTGGCGATCAGCTCGATGTGGTGCTCTTGCCGGGCGTTTTCAGCCTGGATGGCGGCAAACAGTTCGGGGTCGGTTTGTTCGACAAGAATATTGCGGTCGTACATGATTGGCAGTCCTATGAACTTGTGTCCCTTGAAACAAGGGCTGCCCAGGCGAACGGCTGAACGCAGAAGGGATAAACCCCGTGCGGCACGCTTCCCAGTGGTTCACAAGAGGCAGGCCCTTGTCGGTTTCCACGTCAGCGGCAGCACCCTGTGTTGGATGCCGCGCCTATCGCCAGTCGCGTACCTCGCTAGTGTAGCTGACGTGACGCGCGCAAAGGTGCCAGGGAAATGGGAGGCGGTGTGTCCGAGGGATGTTTCTACCCCCAGGGGCTCGCGAACCTTGTCAGAGCCCGGAGAGCAGGGCCACTTTGTCACCGCTGGCGGCAGGCGTTGCGGGCGGTGCGGCCACCGGGATGACCTGTGCGGGAGCCTGGGTAGAGAGGTTGGGTGGTGGCGTGGTGGGCATGGCCCGGCCACCGGCGACCTGGCGCAGCCGGAAATGCTCGGCCATCACCTTGGCCGCATAGCCGCCATCGTCGGCAAGGTTGCCTGCGCCGACATAAAAGCGCAGCCCGCCCTCCACCGAACCGGCGCGCGCAATGCACTCCTGCAGAACCTTCACGCCCACACGCAGATTGCTCACGGGGTCAAAGGCAGCAAAGTGCCCGCCAAAGTTCTGGTACTTGTCGGTGTGCACATTGGTCATCACCTGCATCAGCCCCTGGGCGCCAACGGCGCTTTGTGCAAACGGGTTGAAGCTCGATTCGATGGCCATGATGGCAAGGATCAGCGTCGGGTCGATCTTGGACTTTGCGCCAATTTCATAGGCCTCGGCCACCAGCACGCTCAGCGGCTCAGGGGCCACACGGTACTTCTTGCTGAGCCAGAAGGCGACGGCAGCCTGCTCTTTGGGCAGGTCCTTGGGGTTGCCCGCCGTGGCGCGCTCACTGGCTTCTGGTTCGATGGGCATGCCAAGCACTTCCACTTGGCGGGCCTGCAGCCAGTTCATCAACTGTGCTTCACCAGCTTGGCGCAAGTCCGGGCGGGCCGTGAGGGTGATCACGACGAAGGCGACAGCAAGACCGATGAGGGCAAAGCTGTTGTGGGTGATTTCAAGAAAACCTTCGGTCACGTCGGCCACGAAGGTCCGCACGCCGGAGACTATTTTTCCTGACGCTGTCATAGCTCTTCCTTTCTGAGGCGCCACAGTGAGCCGGGCAGTCGTCGGGGACTGTCTCGTCTCGGCGGATCGCCTGGATTGGTACGCCATCAAGTGAGGCCGCACGTCTTTGGTGTGCTTGGGGCCTGCTTTGACTTAGCCGGGTTCGGCAGCGAGGTTGGGGTTTTTACTAGCCCGTTTTGGGGCTGGCGGATTCTAGAAGTTCACTAAATGCTTAGTCAATACTAACATTTTGATTTTTAAGATCATTAAGTTATGAAAAATATGTAAAAAATCACAGGTTTTAGGGGGTCTGCGCCGACCTGGCGCTTGGGACTTTGCGAGCTGTTGTTACGTGCGTATGTCAAATTCAATCGCCGGTCTTTTTGCCATTGAGAATCCAGTTTGAGTTGCGGCGGCGCCTTTGGTAAGGTTGCGTTGCCTGTAGATTTCAGGCATCGCCAGACGAAGCCAAGTCTCCCTCCGAGGGCATTCAGTGTCCTGGTGCAGCAGATGCGGCTTCTACGGCAAACCCCTGGAGGCAATACCTTGCCTCCTCGCCATGTGGACCTTCATCTCCGCATCGCGACCGATGGCAAAGACCGTTGTGTCAGCCGTCAAGCCCGGCAGGCAGGCCTTGAGGTCCTGTCTGCCGGGCTTTCTTGTTTGTGGCGTGGCGTGCTTTTGGGCTCTTGGCCCTTATATATAGATAATGGGGGCTGTTCCCTAGAGCGGCGGCACCCTTGCAGGGCCGTAGCATGTCAGCCCGTCTGGCAAAGCCTTGTGCCAGATCACCCCCCAGGGCTTGGCACACCGCCATGCTGCGGCCTGTTTGCCAAACCCGGTGAAAATAGCCGCTTTGTTGCCCTGGCGCGCGTGCAGCGCAGTTGCCGGGGCAGGCCTTCAGGCAGTGCGCCCGGGGCCGCCTTTGTTATCCATTGGATCCATGTTTCCATTTTTTTCCCGCAGCAAAATGTCCGACGCACCTGAAGTGAATCCGGCCCCGGCCAAAACCCATGAGCCGCATCCGCTTGATGCGCTGACCGGTGGCGCTTTTTCTGCCGCTACCTCAGGCGAGCGCGCCTCCCGCATTCGTGACTGGCTGGCTACCCAGCCAGACCACGAGCAGTTGCAGGAGGTTTTCAAAGAGTTGAGCGGGCGTGACAAGGGCGCCGCGCGCGCGGTGCGTGAGCGCCTCGATGAAATCCGCCGCGCCAAGGGCCAGGAGGTCATTGCCGCCGAGTGGGCTGAAAAAGCGCAGGTGCTGCTTGCAGCCCCTAAGCTCAACATTGCCGATGCCCTGGCATGGCAGCGTGATGCCGCCAAGGCGGGCGCACCGCTGTCCCGCGAGCCCTTGTCTGTGCTCAAGGTACAGGTCGCGGATCGCGTGAAGGTGATCGAGGATCTGCAGCACCGCGTTCAGGTGCAGCGTGAGGCGGCTGTGCTGCTGGCCCAGCGCATCGAAGTGCTTTCCACCAAGTCCTGGCGTGACGCTCAGTCGGCGCTGGAGCTGTTGCGTGCCGATGTGGCCCGCTGGCAGGAACAGGCGCAGGAATTGACTGGCGATGCCAGCTGGGCCAGTGTGGAGGCACGTTTCCCCCCCTTGCTCGATGCGTCGCGCACCCAGCTCCTGGTGGTGTGGGAGGCATTCCAGCCCGCACTGGCCCAGGCTGTGGCGGCCGCCGAAGATGTCAATGCACCGCTGCCGCCAGTGCCCGTCTGGGCGGATGAGCTGCGTACCGCGCGCGGCCTGCCCACGGAGGCTGCTGCTGCCGCTGCGGCCGCCAAGCCTGCGCGTGTTGCCAAGCCCAAAGTCGCGCCGGAAGTGATTGAAAAGGCCGCGCAAAGCGTGCGGGAAGCCTTGGCGGTCCTCGAAAAGGAAACTGCCGAGGGCCATGGGAAGGCCAGTGCCGGGGCTGCAGCCGCGCTGCGCGCCGTGCTCAAGGTGCATGGCAAACACATCGATAGCGCCCTGGAGCAGCAGGTGCATACGGCCCTGGTGGCGGCTGGTGAGCTGGAAGGCTGGCAACGCTGGAGCGCAGACCAGGTGCGCGAAGACCTGGTGGCCAAGGCTGAGGCCTTGCTCAACCGCCCTGAGGGCCAGGCCCTGGGCGGCCGCAAGATGCAGGAAACCCTGCGCAACCTGCGCGAGCAGTGGAAACAGGCAGACCAGGGCGGGGCTCCTAACCACAGCCTGTGGAAGAAATTCGACGAAGCCTGCAACGCTGCGCACAAGGTGGTGGAGGCGTGGCTTGACAAGATCCGCACCGAAGCCGCTGAGCACAAAGCCCAACGTCTGGCGCTGATCGAAGAGGTCAAGGCGTGGGCGCAGGAACATGCCAACTCTGGCGACTGGAAAGCCATCAACCGTGCCCTCCACCAGTTTGGTGATCGCTGGCGCGAAGGCGGCCATGTGGGCGAGAAGCTGTTTGCGGAACTGCAACCCCTTTGGAAGCAGGCGATTTCCATGGCAGCTGCTCCCCTGGAAGCTGCACAGAAGGAAAGCCTGGCCCGCCGTCATGCAATGATTGATGAGGCCATGGCCCTTGGTGCGGCCCCCACTTTGCGCATCGATGCGGTCAAGGCGCTGCAGCAGCGCTGGCAGGCTGAGGCGCAAACCGTGCCCTTGGACCGCAAGCACGAGCAGAAGCTGTGGGATGCGTTTCGCAAACCCATCGATGAAGCCTTCAACCGCAAGTCGGCAGACCGCGAGCGCGCGGTGACCGAATTGAGCGCACGCGATCGCGTGGTGCTGGAGGCTTCCAAGGCCCTGGAGGCTGCCAATGCCAGCGGTGATGCGCAGCAGATTCGCGCGGCCATGCAGGCGCTGGAAGCTGCACTGCGCGGTCAGGCCCAGGCGGCAGAAGCTGTGGCCACGGCGCAAAAGGATGCTCAGGCGCATTCAGAGGCTCAGGCAGGCGCTCTCCCGGTTGCTACCGAGGGTGGCGCCGGTGAATCTGCCGAAACCCCCGATGGTGGTGAAGTTGCCGAGGTTGCCACTCCAGCGCCCGCAGCACCTAAGCCTGCTGCCCGGCCTGTGGTGGCAGTGCGCGGTGACGACCGCCCCGGCATGAAGAAGGATGCGCCTGCGGCCCCTGGCCGTGGTGCGCGTCCAGGCGACCGCCGCGATGGTCGTCCGGGTGATCGCGATGGCGCCCGTGGCCCGCGTGGCGATGGCCGCATGGGCGACCGTGCTGACCGTGGCGGCCGTTTTGGCGAGCGCCCAGCGTTCGAGGACCGCGGCCCCCGCCTGGGTGACACCGCGTTCCGCGCCCAGCGCGAAGCCATGGAGCATGCCCAGCTGGCCTTGAAGAAGCTGGCGGCTCAGGCCCACGGCGAGGCGCTGACCCAGTTGTTGACAGCCTGGGAGAAGCGCGATGCAGCGCTGGTGCCCGGCACGCAAGATCTGGGTTCGGGTGTGACGGCATCGGTGCGCAGCGCCTGGACGCAAGCGCTGACTGCTGCCCCCAAGGGTGATGCGGCAGAAGCGCTGCTGCGCCTGGAGATGGCGGCTGAGGCGCCCACTCCGGCGGAGCACATCGCTGCCCGTCGCATGCTGCAGTTGCAGCTGCTGACGCGCCGCAATGATCCTGCGCCTGCACAGACCTGGGGGCAGGATGTGGCGCGCGTGCTGGCCAGCTCCAGCGATGCAGGCAGCGCACGCCGTTTGCAGAATGTGCTGAAAACACTGCTGCGCAAGTGATGTGATGTGACGGGTGGGCATGTGCACTGCGGTGTGTGTGCCCACAGCGCTTACCGCAACACGCAAGACGAGATCGCTGGTGGTCTCGTTTTTCTTTGGCGGCCAGAAAACAAAAAAGCCGTTGCAACTGCAACGGCTTTTAATGTGTTTGGTGCCCAGGAGAGGACTCGAACCTCCACGATGTTACTCGCTAGTACCTGAAACTAGTGCGTCTACCAATTCCGCCACCTGGGCTTTCAGATCAGCCTCGAATTATAGGATAAGAAACTCGGGCTTCTGAAGAGTTTTCAAAAAAATGTGCCGTCGGTTCAAAATTCTTTGGCCGCAACAGGGAGGTCAAAACGTATCGACAAATAAAAAAGCCGCTGTGTGTACAGCGGCTTCGATATTTTGAAAACCATCGCTGGTTCTCGTTAAACTTGGTGCCCAGGAGAGGACTCGAACCTCCACGATGTTACTCGCTAGTACCTGAAACTAGTGCGTCTACCAATTCCGCCACCTGGGCATTTCAGGAAAGTCTAAGATTGTATATCAAAAAAACCACCCCCGGCACGCAGTCCACGCATTTGTCGGACGAGATTGAAGGCAGCGTGCAAGGGCACCGTGATGGACACGGTTTTGTCATCCGTGACGATGGCGAAGGCGACATCTATATCCCCCCGAACGAAATGCGCGCAGTCTTGCACAAGGACCGTGTGCGCGTGCGCATCGTCCGCCAGGACCGCCGTGGCCGCCCCGAAGGGCGTGTTGTTGAAATCATTGAGCGTCCGCCCCAGCCAATCATCGGCCGACTGCTGCAGGAAAGCGGCGTGTGGCTCGTGGCCCCCGAAGACAAGCGCTACGGTCAGGATGTACTGATCCCCAAGGGCGCCACGGGCGCCGCGAAGCCCGGGCAGGTCGTGGTGGTTGAGCTGACAGAACCTCCAGCCCTGTTCGGCCAGCCTGTGGGGCGTATCACCGAAGTGCTCGGTGAAGTGGACGATCCTGGCATGGAGATCGAGATCGCGGTGCGCAAGTACGGCGTGCCACACGAGTTCTCGGCAGAGTGCCTGGCCCAGGCCAAGGAGCTGCCCGACAAGGTGCGCGCGCAGGACAAGAAGCGCCGCGTGGACCTGACCGACGTGCCCCTGGTCACCATCGACGGCGAAGATGCGCGCGACTTCGACGATGCCGTGTACTGCGAGCCCGCCAAGGTCGGCCGCAGCAAGGGCTGGCGCCTGCTGGTGGCGATTGCCGACGTGAGCCACTATGTGGAGACGGGCAGTGCCATCGACATCGATGCCTACGACCGCGCCACCAGCGTGTACTTCCCGCGCCGCGTGATCCCCATGCTGCCCGAGAAGCTCAGCAATGGGCTCTGTTCTCTGAACCCCGAGGTAGAGCGCCTGTGCATGGTCTGCGACATGCTGGTCACCGCCAAGGGCGAGGTGCATGCCTACCAGTTCTACCCGGCCGTGATGTTCAGCCATGCGCGCTTCACGTACACCGAAGTGGCGGCCATCCTGGCCAACACGCGCGGCCCCGAGGCCAGCAAGCGCAAGGACCGCGTGAAGGACCTGCTCAACCTGCATGACGTGTACCGCGCGCTGCTCATCGCGCGCCAGGCGCGCGGCGCGGTGGACTTCGAGACCACCGAAACACAGATCGTCTGCGACGAAAACGGCCGTATCGAGAAGATCGTGCCGCGCACCCGTAACGATGCGCACAAGCTCATCGAGGAGGCCATGCTGGCCGCCAACGTGTGCAGCGCTGACTTTATCGCCCAGGGCGGACAGCCCGGCCTGTTCCGGGTGCACGAAGGCCCCACGCCCGAGAAGCAGGAGATCCTGCGCAACTACCTCAAGGCCATGGCTGTGGGCATGACGATCGGCGACGACCCGAAACCCGGTGACTTCCAGGCCATCGCCACGGCCACCAAGGACCGGCCCGACGCTCAGCAGATCCACACCATGCTGCTGCGCTCCATGCAGCAGGCCATCTACACGCCCGTCAACAGTGGGCACTTTGGCCTGGCGTTCGATGCCTACACGCATTTCACCAGCCCGATCCGGCGCTACCCCGACCTGCTGGTGCACCGGGTCATCAAGGCCATTCTGAGCAAGACGAAGTACGCGCTGCCGTCCTTGCCTACACCCGGCGAAGCCCATGCCAAGCTGGCCAAGCGGTTGGCGGCCCGCGTGGCGGCGCCCGGCACCAAGCCCCGCAAGGATGTGGCACCCCCGAGCCGCGACACCCAGGCCTGGGAGGCCGCAGGCCTGCACTGCAGTGCCAACGAACGCCGTGCCGACGAGGCCAGCCGCGATGTGGAAGCCTGGCTCAAGTGCAAGTACATGCGCGAGCACCTGGGCGAGGAATACAGCGGCGTGGTCAGCGCAGCAACGAGCTTCGGCATCTTCGTCACGCTGGACGCGATGTATGTCGAAGGACTGGTGCACATCACCGAGCTCGGCGGCGAGTACTTCAAGTTCGACGAGGCGCGCCAGGAGCTGCGTGGTGAGCGCACAGGCATCCGCTACGCCATCGGCGCGCGGGTCCGGGTGCAGGTCAGCCGTGTGGACTTGGACGGACGCAAGATCGACTTCCGCCTGGTGCGCGAGGGCGAAGAGTTGCTGGGCCGCGCGTTGAAAGACAAGGGCCTGGGCACAGAAGGCGCTGGTGGCGCCCGCAAGGCGGGTGGCCGGTCCGGTGGACGCAAGTCCGACAAGGGCCCAACCCCATCTGCCACGGAGCAAGCGGGCCTTTCGCGTGAGCGGGCCGCGCGTTCACCGATCCAGTCTCTGAAAGCATCTGTCAAGAAGGCGGTTGCGGGAAAATCCAGCAAGAGCAAGGCGCGCAAGCCCCGCCGGGGCTGACACAAGCGGGGACGGCGTACAAAATCACGCTCAAGTTATTGATCACTAATTAATAGCTGCTAACGCTTTATGGATAAGCGCTAGCAGCTATTTTTATTGGATTTTCGGGGTGGTCTCGCGCGAGTTCGTGGCCACAACGCCCAGGAAGCGGGCGTACCGCTGCGCCGTCTCTTTGGGCGCCTCCATCATGGGCAGGTGGCCAATGCCGGGCAGTGCTTCGGCATGGGCGTAGGGCAACAGCTTCTGCAAAGTCTGCAGTCCTGAGTGGTCGAACACGCGGTCGCTCTCGCCCCACAGGGCGAGGATGGGGTGGTGCTGCAACGTGCTCAGTCGTTGCTCCAGCAGGTAGCGGTCTTTGAGCTGCGCGTCCCACAGGCGCGTGTTGGAGGTGGCGTTGCGCAGCGCTTCTTGTTCAGACGCATGCAGGATGGGGTAGGGCAAAAAGGGACGCTTTTCAAACACCAGATCCATCATGGCGCCGAAGGCGGCGGCATCGTGGGCTACCAGCGGGCGTTGTCCGGTGTCGATGAGGCGGTCCATGGTGCTGGGCTGGGGCGAGCGAATGCCGTGGGGTGCGCCGATGAACGCCACGCTGGCCACGCGCTCGGGATGCTGCAAAGCAAAGAGCGCGGCGATGGTGCCGCCCATTGAGTTGCCCGCCAGATGCACTTTCGCAAGGCCGAGCGCGTCCAGAAACGCGGCCAGCCGCGTGACGTGGGCGGCGTAGTCGTAGGGCTGGTCGTCCCGCCGTGTGCTCTCGCCAAAACCCGGGATATCTGGGGCAATCACCCGGTACTGGCCGGTGAGCGGTCGCGCAAAATCCACCCAATGGTCTTTCTCCGCAAAAATGCCGTGCAGCAGAACGATGGGCGTGCCACTGCCGTGGCCCGGCGCGGGGTTTGGGGGCGTGCCGTTGTCCAGGTAGTGGATGGTGTGCATGGCCGCATCGGCGGTTTTTTCTTCCAGGCCGGACAGATGGCGATTGGCGCTGAGCAGCGGCTCTTTGAACAGCGAAGGTGCCCCGTAGTAGAGGCCGACCGTGCCCAGTACCAGAGCCGTTGCGACAGAAATAACGATGCGTTTCAAGAAGCGTTCTCCAGGGGTATGGCTGCGTGCATGCCAGGGACTGCTGCTTCAAGTGTCAACACCTGCTCGGCCCCTGGCGGGAGAGGCAAGGCTACGGAGAACGCGGTAAAAAAACTTGTAGGTTTGGGCTATGCCAGCACGCAACACACTGACCCTGGGCACTGACCGGGCGCTCTACGTCGGAGAGATCCCGGCCACGGGCTGGCACTGCCATGCGTCGCCGGTGCTTCTGATGGGGCTCTCGGGTCGGTTCGCGGTGCACTGGGGGGCAGGGCGTGTGGAGACCTGCCACAGCGCGCTGGTGGACGCGGGCGTGGAGCACCTGTTCGACCCTTGCGGCGAGACGGTTGCCCTGGTGTACCTGGAGCCCGATTCGCGCGAAGCACGGGGGTTGCGCGGTCTGTTCCAGCAAGAGGGTGGTGTGGTGCTGGATGTCGCAGTTTCCGTGGGGGCGCGCAGTGCCATGGAGGGCTATCTAAATCACTTCGACCTGCCCGCTTTGCTGCGTTGCCCGCTCGATAACGAGGTGGCGCCGCTGGACCCACGCGTGGCGCGCAGCCTGCATGTGCTGCGCCATCCGCAGGCGGGGCGGGTGGCACGGGGTGACCTGGCCTCGGGCGTCCAGCTTTCGGCATCGCGTTTCAACCACCTGTTTCGCGCCGAGATGGGCGTGAGCTTGCGCAGCTACCGCGTCTGGTCCCAGGTGCGGCTGGCGATGGCGGGGCTGGCGCTCAGCCCGCGCCTGACCGACGCGGCGCTACATGGCGAGTTTTCTGATTCGGCCCACTTCAGCCGCATGTTCCGGCAGACCTTTGGCATGACACCGTCGAGCGTGCTCAAGCCGCTCAAGACGGTGACCTTGCTGGCTTGAGGCTCAGCGTCCGCCCACGCGCCGCGCCAGCACACTGGCCGTCAGCGCCTGGCGCGCTGGCCAATCATCAGCCGCCTGGCCATGCTGGTACACCGCTTCACTCGCAGCGCGCAAGGCGCTCGCGCCAGCGGCCAGGTGGGCGCCCACCATGCCCGCCAGCACATCGCCCGTGCCCGCCGTGGCCAGGCGCGCGTTGCCCGTGGGGTTGATGGCCGGGACGCGGTCGGGTGCGGCAACCACGGTGCCCGAGCCCTTGAGCACCGCCACGCAGTTGAACTGGTCTGCCAGCTGCTGCGCGGCCCCAAGCCGGTTGGCTTGGACTTCGGCGGTGGTCAGGCCCAGCAGGCGCGCAGCCTCCAGCGGGTGCGGCGTGAGCACCGTGGGTTGCCCGTGCTGGCCGCGCGCCACCACCAGCGCGTGCAAAGCGGCCTGGGTGGCGATGGTGTTGAGCGCATCGGCGTCCAGAACCAGCCGGGCTGCGCGGGTGATGACCTCGGGCAGAACGCGTGCGATGGCCTGCCCGCCGCCACAGCCGCAGACCACGGTGAGCTGTTCCAGTGCCAGTGCGTCAAAGCGGCGGAACATCAACTCGGGCTGCTGCAGGTCCAGTTGCTGCTGGCCGTTGTCTAGCAGGGCCACCAGCACCCGGCCCGCGCCGCTGTGCAGAGCGGCCGAAGCGGCCAGCAGTGCGGCGCCCGCCATGCCCATGCCCCGCGCCGTCAGTCCTTCGCCGCCCACCACAGCCACGTCGCCATAGCTGCCTTTGTGGCTGGCATGGGCGCGGGGGGCGGGCAGGGCGGGGCCGGAAAGCCAGGCGTAGGGCGGCTCGTGCCCGGGTTCTACGCCCAGATCATCCAGCCAGACCTGGCCTGCTGCGTCCCGCCCGGCGGCGGTGAACAGGCCGGGCTTGAGGGTGAGCAGACTCAGTGTGTGGCGTGGCGGGGGCGCTTGGTGGTGCAGGTGGTAGTGCTGGTGGGTTGGGGTGTCGGGCGCAAGGCCTGCTGCAAACTGGCCGGTGTCTGCGTCCAGCCCGCTGGGCAGGTCCACGGCCAGCACGGGGGCCGGGCTGCGGTGCAGGGCTTGCAGACAGGCCTGGAGCCTTGCGTCGGGCGTGCGTGCGGGGCTGTGGGGTGAAGAAGAGACGCCAATGCCCAGCAGCGCATCAATGCACAGGTCGTTGGCCCCCAGATCGCCGGGTGCGGTGTCTGCCCAGACCACGCACGCATCCCGTGCGCGCTGCCACGAGGCCCTGGCATCGGCCGGGGCCGTATCGGGCTGGCCCAGCCAGGTCACGACCACTTTGCGGCCACTGCGCTGCAGGTGCATGGCAGCCTCCAGTCCGTCACCCCCGTTGTTCCCGGGCCCGCAGGCAATCCACACGGTGCGTGCGTGGGGGGCCAGCGCCTGGGCCAATTGCGCCACGGCCAGGCCGGCGCGTTGCATGAGGGTGTGCGGGGGCAGGGCGGCCGCTGCCGCATTTTCCAGGCGGCGGGTGGCGGCTGTGTTGAACAGGGGATAAGGCTGGTGGGCGGTGATGCGGTGCATGGGCTGCAGGGGGCAAGGGCTGCTGCCAGTGGCAGCGCGCCTGCCATTGTGCGCCGACACCCCGTGGGGGCAAAGCGCAGGCTCCTAGAACCGACGCATGCCCAGCCCGTCCAGCGACACCTCGGGCTCGCGCTGCGCGATCAGGTCGGCCAGCGCCCGGGCGCTGCCGCAGGCCAGAGCCCAGCCACTTGCGCCGTGGCCGGTGTTGAGCCACAAGCCCGGCACGCCGCTGGCGCCCACCACCGGTGCTCCGTCGGGCAGCATGGTGCGGGCGCCGCGCCAGATCTGCAGGTTGGATGACAGCTGCACGCCACCGGGGAACCAGTCGTTCAGCGTGCGGTACAGGCGCTGCAGTGTGGGGGGGTGGTGCTCGGCATCGGCCCCGGCCAGTTCAGCGCCACCGGCAATGCGCACACGCTGGCCCAGGCGGGTGATGGATATCTGCTGACCCGCATCCACCACGCTGGCGCGCGGGGCGTGGGTGGATTCGCGCAGCGGGGCACTGACGGAGTAGCCATACACGGCCGCCATGGGCAGGTCCAGGCCCAGCGCAGGCAGCAGCGTGGCTGATGCCATGCCCGCGCACAGCACCACGGCATCAAAGCGGCGCAGCTCCGCTTCGCCTTGCAGCACCACGCCGGTGGGGCTGCTGCCCAGTCGGTCCACGCGGGTGTTGAACACAAAC
>Ga0155269_112_pt1 | contig 58275 bp, 50 predicted proteins | sample RifCSPhighO2_02_FD_106237 | JGI IMG/M metagenome (GOLD analysis project Ga0155269, IMG submission 106237) | Burkholderiales bacterium RIFCSPHIGHO2_02_FULL_64_19 | reverse complement strand
GACGCTGGATGATTTTCGGGCCATCCCGCTGGTGTCGCGCGCAGGGGTGCCTGTGCGCCTGGGGGATGTCGCCACCGTCCAGATCGGGCCGGAAATGCGGCGCGGCATCGCTGAACTCGACGGCGAGGGGGAAGTGGCTGGAGGCGTGGTCGTGCTGCGATCTGGCAAGAACGCCCAGGAAACGATCCAGGCCGTAAAGGCCAAACTCAGCGAGCTGCAAAGCAGCCTGCCCCAGGGCGTGGAGATCGTCACCACCTACGACCGCAGCGCACTCATCGAGCGGGCGATCCAGAACCTCACCACCAAACTCGTAGAGGAGTTCATTGTGGTGGCGGTGGTCTGTGTCTTGTTCCTCTGGCACCTGCGTTCTGCGCTGGTCGCCATCATTTCTCTGCCGCTGGGGATCATGGCGGCGTTTCTGGTGATGCGCTACCAGGGCATCAACGCCAACATCATGTCCCTGGGCGGGATTGCAATCGCCGTGGGCGCCATGGTCGATGCAGCGGTGGTGATGATCGAGAACGCCCACAAGAAGCTGGAGTCCTGGCAGCACAAGCATCCCGACCAGCAGTTGGTCGGTGAAGAGCGCTGGAAAGTGATCACCGAAGCTGCCGAGGAAGTTGGGCCTGCGCTTTTCTTCTCGCTGCTCATCATCACGTTGTCCTTTGTGCCCGTTTTTACGCTGGAAGCACAGGAAGGCCGCTTGTTTGGACCGCTGGCGTTCACGAAGACCTACGCGATGGCCGCAGCTGCGGCACTCTCGGTCACGCTGATCCCGGTCCTCATGGGCTACTGGATCCGGGGGCGTATCCCTGACGAGCAGAAAAACCCCATCACCCGCGCGCTGATTGCCGTGTACCGACCTTGCCTTGAGTGGGTCTTGCATCGTCCCAAATCCACCCTGGTCATCGCCGTGCTGGCGCTGACGACCACGATCTGGCCCCTGTCGCGGTTGGGGGGCGAGTTCCTGCCCAGGCTGGATGAAGGCGATCTGCTGTACATGCCGTCAGCCCTGCCGGGCCTGTCGGCACAGCGAGCCACGGAGCTTCTGCAATTGAGCAACCGGATGATCAAGACGGTGCCCGAGGTCGAGCGCGTCTTCGGCAAGGCGGGCCGCGCAGAGACCGCCACCGATCCGGCCCCGCTGGAAATGTTCGAGACCACGGTGAAGCTCAAGCCCAGAGACCAATGGCGTCCAGGAATGACGCCCGAGGGCCTGATCGAAGAGTTGGACAAGGCCGTCAAGATCCCCGGCCTGTCCAACATCTGGATTCCACCCATTCGCAACCGAATCGACATGCTGGCAACCGGCATCAAGAGCCCCATCGGTGTCAAGGTGACGGGCAACGACCTGCAGGTGATCGATGGGATCGCGGCACAGGTCGAGCAGGTCGCCAAAGGCATTCCGGGAGTGGCCTCGTCACTGGCCGAGCGCCTGACAGGGGGCCGCTACGTCGATGTCCGCATCGATCGCACGGCCGCGGGGCGCTACGGGCTGAATGTGTCCGATATCCAGGCCGTGGTCTCCGGGGCCATTGGCGGTGAAAACGTCTCGGAAACGGTCGAGGGCCTGGCGCGCTTCCCCATCAACCTGCGCTACCCGCGTGAGTGGAGAGACTCGCCCGAACGGCTGGCCCAGTTGCCCATCTCCACCCCCATGGGGCAGCAAATCACGCTGGCAACGGTGGCCAGCATCTCCATCACCGATGGGCCGCCCATGCTCAAGAGTGAGAACGCCCGTCCATCGGGCTGGGTGTATGTTGATGTGCGGGGACGAGATCTGGCATCGGTGGCCAATGACCTGCGCGACGCGGTGAGCCGACAGATCAAGCTGCAGCCAGGAGTCAGCATCACGTACTCTGGCCAGTTCGAGTACCTAGAGCGGGCCAATGCTCGCCTCAAGGTGGTGGTACCAGCCACCTTGCTGATCATTTTCGTGCTTTTGTACTTGACCTTCTCGCGCATGGGTGAGGCGGGACTGATCATGGCGACGTTGCCATTCGCGTTGACCGGGGGCATCTGGTTCCTCTACCTGATGAACTACAACCTGTCCATCGCCACCGGTGTGGGCTTCATCGCCCTGGCGGGGGTCGCGGCAGAGTTCGGGGTGGTCATGCTCATCTACCTCAAGCAGGCACTCGCAGAGAGATGTCCAGACGGCAGGCAGCCCACACTGGAAGAGCTGCTGGACGCGATTCGGGAAGGTGCCGTGCTGCGCGTGCGACCCAAGGCAATGACCGTGGCTGTCATCCTGGCGGGACTGGTGCCCATCGTGTGGAGCAGCGGGACGGGCTCTGAGGTCATGAGCCGCATCGCTGCACCCATGCTGGGCGGTATGGTGACAGCGCCTCTGCTGTCCTTGTTCGTGATTCCTGCGGCCTATGTGCTTATGAGAAAGCCGAGAAAACGCGATCTGCTGGACACTGAGGCTTCGTGAGGCTGGCAGGGTGCCCCCTTTAGGGGCATCGAGTTTGCTGATCGAGAGGCTGCGTGGATACGCCAGGCAATGCAGCCTCAATCGGACTGGCCCCATGGCCTGGGTGCCGCTCAAAACGTCGCCACCGCGTCAGCGGCGCACCCCTGTCGCTGTCGCTGAAAACTGAAGACCCAATATGAGCACCGTCGCCCCCATCAACGGCACCTAGTTGAGCGATCGATCAAGCATGGAGGCAAAGGAATCAAATGCATTCCCATACCTGAAATGCGTCGTGCTTGGGTTGCGGCAGTAATGGGGTCAGGGACAACCCGCCTTGCGCTGGTCGATTCAGGAAGGCAATCTACAGAAGTATCTCAATGAGATTTTGTGGCGAGCGCCCCTCAGGACGCTCGTGCGGGTCTACTTGGATGGCATCGCCGCTTGGCGGTCCACCATCATTTGCATCATCTGTTCCATCATGGCCATACGGCGCTCCATTTGAGCGTGCATGCTCATCATGCCTCCCATGCCAGAGTTTCCCGAGGCTGCAGGCATGGCAGGTTTGGCCTGCGACCCTTGTTGCATCATCCCCATGCCCATGCCACCGGAACTACCCGCACCCATCATGGCCATGCCGGATTGCATGAGCTTCATGTGCTCATCCATCAGCGCGGATCGTTCGGCGGGAGTCTTGGCCGCCTGCATTTTTTTGTGCATATCCTGCATCGCCTTCATCTGACGATCAAAGGCGTCCGGTGCAGGCGCGGCAGTGGCTGCGGGGGCGGGCTGGGTGGCAACGCCGTTCTGTGTATCACCGGGGTGGTGGCCTGTGTGTTCGCCCTCAGGCTTTGGAGATTGCGCGACGGCACAGCCCGCCACGAATAGGGTTATCAACAGCCCAGCGACGATGTTCAGACGCATGATGGTCTCCTTGGTAGTTCAACTGCAGCATGACGACGTCTGCCTTGCAGGGTCTTGATCCACGTCAACGAAGGTTGAAGGCCTAGACGCAGAGCAGCAGCAACCGGTTACTTGGCGCGGTGAAGAACCTACCACTGGATGTGCTTTGTATCCGGCACGCTCAATTGCAGAGCGGACAAGCTCCACAGTGTCGTCTTCGGCTTGCCCAGGAATGCTGACCTGCCGTGCTGCCACATCGATTTCTACGCCAACGCCATTCGGCAACTGCGCCTGAGCTATCGCTCGACGAATGCGCTCGGCGCAGCCGCCGCATGTCATATCGGGAACATTGAAATGGATCATGTGAGCCTCCTTCGGTTGATTCACATCTTGACTATGAACCTTGTCATGATGAGAAGGTCAAGCTCATTCGCAAAGATCAACCGGGCATCAAGATCGAGAGCGGCCATCGCTTAGGCAGATAAGGCTATGCCGAGTCGATCATGCTTGGCGATCTGCATGCTGAGAGGTACTTAACGTCTTACCGAGTCGGCTGCGAAGCTCGCAACCTGCTTGAACTGCCTTCAAGGCGCAACCCGTTTCAGGAGCCAACAGATTGGTGTTCTCCACCGTCATTCAAAAATATGGCCCACCGCTCGGAACGTCCGATGAGAGATCGCCAGTGGACTTCCATGGCGGCTGGACAAGCGACCGCAACCCTGCAGAGCTGACCTTGGCCCCGCTCGGCTGGCAGTGTCGTCCATATTTAGATTTGACTGAGCAGCGGGTCAGAAACGAACCATTAACCAATCATGGCCTCTGATCGTGTGACAGGTTCGAAGCGCTTTGACTCAAAATAAATATACTAGCGTCCAAGCCTCCGACCTTTCGGTGATTCAAACCTACGGCACCACCCCCTGGCTCCTTCATTCCCCAACGCGGAAAGTCGTGGACGCTTTAGATCAACTCCGGCGTGAAGACGGTTTAGCTTGAACGTGGTCTGTGGCGCAAGGTGCTGCACCCGCATGCGAGTCTTGCAGTTTGCTCGCCACTGAAGCCTTTGACGGCTTTCGGTTTTGTGCAAGCGACGCAACGACCGCAGGCTGTGCACCGTCTTCGGACACCTTTTGCACCGATGAGTTTTTGCCATCCATCTGGACTTCTCGTCCTGGCACGACGACTTCCTTCTTCAGCTCCTTTGCAAGGGCTTCTGGCACAACCACTTCACTCATTGCTGCTGGGGCGGAGATTTGTGGCTCAGCTTGCGCCAGGAGAACTGCCGGATCAACGAACGATTTGACGGAACGCATGATCGAAATCAAGCGCGTATGCTTTTCAGTGTCCACATTTGCAAAACATGTCCTCCCGTAATTGCCATGGACCACACGGAATTCGTGCGCACCTTCGGGCGAATGCGCGGTTGCGCTGTTGGGCAGGAGCTCAGATACCTGCCTTCCGTCGTCTGGGCTGACTACTTGACCTGGTTGGTATCTACGCAGGATGCCGACGTAGTGCAACCGTGCTTGGTTGAGGCTGGGAAACTCGCGTTCAGATATGCGGACAGGGATTCTTGAGGGCATGACTACTCCTTTGGGATTGTTGAATGAGCAGGCCACCAACTGCGAACTGCTCACACTATTAACAGTGCGTCCACTTCATCCCATCGAGTCCTCAGTCCCAAATGCGCAGCTACCAAAAAGTGAATGAAGCCTGTCTGCCTCTCAGCCTGCCAATCGTGCCGACCACGCAGCGCTTGGGACTGCCCAAACGCGCACCTACGCCTAAATGGTATGAACGCCGATGCTCAAGGCTTCGACGTGCGTGGTTCAAAAAATCTTCAAATACTGTCCCCTGGCGGGGTGTTAGGGACCGCGCGCTCTCCGCGGCTCCCCAAATCACGCGTGCGCTCTCCACGCAAGATGTGTCGACCCCGCCAGGGTTTGCGAACGCGAAAGACTTCTCACTGATCGATGCGGTTGGCTAGCCGGGCGCAAAGTAATTTGGTCCTTGCAGTGCCTATCGAAGCGGTTTGCCTTTGACGGTCAACTTGCCGTCCGCGAAAACAAAGTCCAGCCGGGTGCGCTTGGCCTGTTCTTTCTCCCGAATCGACTGAAACGGCCCGGCGAAACCCGGCATCGATACGGTGACCTGTGTCCCTTTGAAACGTGGATAGACCAAATCCGAGCACGACCCAAAAGAGTTGGTGGTACTCACGCCCTGTGCCGTGACTGTCACAAACCAGAACAGGGCAGGGCAGGCGACACCACCCGTTTCCTGTAGCAGCACAACATCCCTGGCACCCACCTCGTACTTCGCAACGATGGTCAGCGGGTTTGCGTCCGCAAGGGCTGGTGCAACTGCCGCGCCCCGGAACATGACGCGGTTGTCACTCTCCCGGATACTCACCTTGCCGAAGCGCGTGGACTCTGTTTTTTCGTGGCCAAACACCACCGTTTCCATGGCTACGCCTTTTGCGGATGTGATTTCCACCCAGCCTTGGGGCTCGTCTTCAAACTTCAAATGGCGGGTATCCGTAAGGTCCTTCGTGGTTCCTTGAGCAATCTTGCAGAACATCTCTGGAAGGCAATGGTCCAGGATCTCTTTGCCCACCGCAGACTGGTTGCGAAATCCCTGGCCGATCAAGTCGCCTGAACCCTGACTGGCAGTGAACAGCGCAGAGTAGACAGTGCCTTTTTCCAGGACGCCTTCGATCACTTCTGCCGATGCGAGACTGGCCACAAGCGAAGCGCTGGCAATGATGACTGTGGTGATGTGTTTCAGGGAGTTCATCGGCATTCCGTTGGCGGTGCTGGTACAGCAAAAAAATGGGGTTGGAAGTGAGGCCGTGCCTTGACCCTTTCCAGGGGTCAAGGCACGGCTTTGTGGGGCGAACCCGTCACCATAGCGAAGTGGTGATTCGGCCAGTGCGTGGAACCGAACGGGCCAACTCCGGTGGTTGGAGTGCCCCGTCGGTCGCGGCGTAGCGGGCTACAAAAACAGCTTCGACTATTGAGCTGGCAACTCGTAGCCACTCCACAGGGCGTCGATCTGCATACGGAAGTACCCATGCAGATCATCAACGGTCCCCGCGTCCTTTGCTGCGTGCTCGAACACATACTCCGCCTTCAACGGTTCTTTCAACGAGCGGTCAGAAAACTCCAGTTCAATCTGCGAGCCTAGATAGACAGGTTCCCCATCTTGCACAGTCCATTGCGAGACCTCGCGGGCAGTCTTGAAGCTGGCAAGCTTGCGATTGAGCTTGTCGACGTTCGATTGAATCCGGCTGAGCGATGGGTCATTGGGCGCTTGCTCTGCCTTGGCTTGAGCGGCTTCCAACTGCACCTGCGATTTCCGGACGCTCTCTTCTGTCACCGCCAGGTATTCCAGTTCCGACCGAAGTTTGTCGCCACCGGATTTTTCAGCGCTTTGGACCATTCTTTGAATTGTGCTCAGAGCGTTCCCAAACGTTTCGTCAGTGGGAGTGAGCCCCCCATTGCCGCCATATTTCTGGGCACAAAACAGATAGCGCGCTCGATCCGCTTTTAGCGTGTCTGGGCAAGCTGCCTCAAAACGCAGTTTGGCTCTGCAATCGCTCGCCATACTGTCAACGATACGTTGAACATCGGGGTGGGTGAATTGCTTGGGATCTGCCTGCCCGCAGGTACTCGCATTGACGCGCTGGAGCAGACCGTAGTCAGCGCGAAGTGCTTGCGCTTTTCCGTCGCCGCTACCTTGCTGCAACTGCGCCACCTTGTCTTGCTGCCTCTGGTAATTCTCCGCAGCCGTCTCGACATACCGCTGCGCATGTTCGAGGCCTTTCTTCGCTGACTCGATGAAGAGTCTGCGCTCCATGTCCTGCCTCTCGACACCTCGCTCGTGCAAGACCTTCGTGAAGGAGCCGATCAATTCATTTTTACAGGTGTACTGCACGATCTTGCGGTCGCGCGTATCGGTAAAGCTCTCCCATTCGATGTTTGAACAGGCTTTGCGCTTGTCCAGCAGCTGCCCAACGGTGTACTGCGGCCACCCTTTGAGCTTCGAATCCTTGATCCGGCCCACATCTCCCCCCAAACACCCCGTGAGCAACACTGCAAGCGCCAACGGCACGAAACGAAAAACACGCATATTGACTCCAATTCCTTGTGGGCTAAACCCAGCCCGTGAACAGAAAAAAGGGCGCCGCATCGGTCCCCAAAGGAACACCCGCAACGCCCTTCATAGACCTGCCGTGATGACACGGCAGTAGCGTTTACATCCATCAAGACTGCTCACAAATTGAATTCATATGTGATGCAAACTCCGTAGATGCAAATGTATCAGACACGCATTCTCTTGCGGTGTCTGCCAAGCCAACTCCCCCCACCGAACTGCCCGATCCTGAGAACGTCCGAGACGTGCTCGGCTACTGGATTCGGCTGCTTCGGGTAGAAAAAGGCTGGTCGCAAGAAAGGCTCGCGCTCGAGTGCGAACTCGATCGGACCTATGTTTCTGCGGTGGAGCGTTCGCGATGGAATATCTCTTTGGCCAACATCGAGCGAATCGCGTTAGCCCTGGGGGTCGAACCCTGGCGGCTGCTGTGCCCTCCACCGGCACCGGCGCCCACACCGCCTAGGTCCCGGACGCCCCGCGCCCCCTCAACCCCTTGATCTGACGAAAAGGCCCTCGCCAGAAACGCCTAGTTCAGGAGCGGTCCCGACGTGGCTCCACGGTGAGAAGTACACCGGGGCTGACCACAATGCTGCCGCCATCGAGTGTTTCAAGCGCCAGTGACGGGCGGCGTTCAGTACCTCCTGCGTGATTGCCCGGGCCCGCTGGTGCGAGTCGCGCGTTGTGTCCCACACCCCAGACAGCATCTCGACCCACGTCCAGCAGCAAAAGAGCAGGGCGCTGCGTGATCGGAAATCCATACGCTGTGCACCATTGCGAACCGACCACCAGCGACCACCGCACCTGAGACTTCACCACCAACTGCGCGAGCCCTATGCCTTTGCCCGCCAGTGTGCTGTGCGCAATCCCTCCCCAATAGGGAAGCAACTGAGGGCCGTGCACACGCACCCGGTAGTCCGGTAAAAGCCGGGACAGAACATCTGCAATCTGCTCGACCCCTTGCTCTTCTTGCTCTTCTTGAGCCTCTTGCGCAGCCAGGCCATCAAGCGGTTCCACTTCGGCTTCCAACAAAACCGCAACCCCCAGTGCGGCGCAGGTCCAGCCACCCCCGGCATCCCCCGGATGAGGAACCAGCGGCGATGGCTCATCCAACAGCCGCCGGTACTTGCGCCGACCGTTGGCCCCCTTCACCCGGTATTCCAGCTCCGTCACAAACCGAAGGCCATACGCAAACCGCTGGTGGATCGATTCCGGCGGAAACGGCTCAGCCATGACCGTTCCCCGAGGCGGGAGAGGTCGGACCTCCATCGGCACGTCCAGAAAAACCGGCAACACCGGCATCCTCCAGCTTCCGGCGCAGCTTGCTGACCAGCGGCGTCTTGCGGGCACTCAAAGCTGGAGGAGACGACTGGGCGTCTGGTGTTGGTGGTGCTGGTGCGTTCTCTGGGCGCGAGCCCGTGGAAAAACCGTCACCTTCGTCCGGATAGAACTCTTGGACCACGTCCACCCCTTCTTCCTCCGACTCCTCAAACTCCCCCAAGGCCAATCCTTGCCGGGCCGCTTCGTCCAAGGCTGCTTGGTTGAACCCCAGCGCAAACTGCTGCTCCCTCTCCTTTCGGGCCAGTGCCACAGCCTGCGTCAGCGATGTCCCCGGGCGTGTCGTCAGATCCACGTAGTAGATGGGCGTCCCGTGCGACATCGTGGTCGACTTGCCCCGCAGCCGGAGCTCCAGCGGCAGTGATGCCAACACGCCCCCGGTAGCCGCATGCAGATACCGCAGCCTCGCCGACAGCGTTCGAATGCTGTTGAACCCGGTTGTTCTGAACACAAAGCTACCGAGCTCGTCCACGACCGAAACCTCGACATCAATGCGCACATGCAGCCGCCCATAGGGCTTGCAGTGCCCCGCAATACCCACCGCACAGCTTTGCGGGCTGGGGCAGGGAAGGCTTTGCATCCCCTCGGGGGAGACGCGCTTGCAGCTCACCCCATCGCCCACACACAGCGGTCGGCCGGTAGAGCGTTCGAATAGGGTGTACGAGGCGCGCAACGTGAGATCGGGATCGTCAAACAGCAAACGCACGGGAATCGTTTGCAGCTTGGCATCCGGATCTTTGCGCAAGAGCTCGTCCACCGGATGCAGCACCCATCCCTCCATGTTCTGCACCTGGCTGGTCACCGTGAAGCTGTCGTCCTTCTCGGGAAGACGGCGATCATTCTTCAGCACCATCCGCCCGATAGAAATCCGCCCGATGACCGGCGGCGTCAAAGCCAAACCTTTGAGCATCAAAATCTCCTTGTTGAATGAAAAACACACGCACCAACAAAAACGGACTTCACCGTTGCCGATGAAGCCCGCCTGTCGTGTGATAAATAAAGTCGCTGCCTACGTTTGCACCAAAAACCTCCGGCTCCCAGGTTTGGGGACCGTGTAGGCCTGAACGATCTCTGGCCGTTCCTTGGCCAGCCGCGCCGTATCCAGCGTGCTGCCGTCCTTGCTGCGCTTGAAGCTCACCTCCCCACCGTCGAACAAGGCCCGAGAGGCATCTCCCATGCGTTGCTGGATCGCTTGCTTGAGCTGGGCCTCCAGGGCGGTGTTCGTGGTCAGCACCTCTCGCACCGCGAGCAGGTCCGAGAACACCGCCCCCATCACCAGGTCCTGCTTGAGGTTCAGGGTGAACCCACTGTCCCGGGGATACAGCGCCCGCAACGCACGGTCTGCAGAATCTGACCCATCGGCTGGAGGCTGCTGGTCCCGTTCCACATAGCCCCAGAACTCCCGTTCCAGGGTGATGAGTTGGGTGATCAATTCCTCGTCCCGCTCGATCCGGAAGATCTGCAGCTCCTGGCCACCCAGCAGTACCGCCACATCCGCAGCCTGCTTGCCCGTCACAGCCAACTGGTGCTGGACCTGCAGCTGCACGTACTCCGGAACCCCATCGCGCCACAGCCAGACCCCCTGAATGCCAGCGGTCTTGCACTCCAGCAACTGGACATCCAAAGCGCCCATCACCTCCCGGTCGATGTTGGCCAGCATCCAGGGATGGTCAGGGTGCTGCAGCACCGCATTGATGCGGCGCACCCGGTTACCGGTGCGGCGCGTGTAGTGCGCAGCCACTATGGGCTCCAGAAGGGATCCCCAGTACATGGGACTCAGATCGTCCGCACCCCCGTCGCCTGGTGGGGCCGTGGGGGTACGCCCCGTCTTCTCCATCCACAGTTCCAGCTGCGACTGGTACGGGTTGAGCCCGACAGCCGCAGCCGCATCGGAACTGCCAATGCCTCCCTTGCGGACCTGCAACCACTGATCGCGGCCCAGATCCTGGGTCTTGACCAGCTTGAGGGCAGGGCGGGGTTTGGTGGAAGACGGCACCCCCGCTGGAATAACGGAATGAACCATGGTGACTCCTTGAAGATGAAAAACCACCCGCACCGCACCGCGCCTCGCCACAAAACAAAAAGCCCCGGTTCCAATGAGGAACCGGGGCCTATGCCGTGGAGGGCGGTGAAGGTAGGGGTGAAGGTGATTGGATAAAACGCAAAGAACGGCAGACACCGTCACGACGCCAACTGCAATGCCTGCTCCAGCGCCCGCTGCTTCAGTGCGGCCCCTTGCCCAAACCAGGCACTGTCCAGTCGGAACTCCTGATTGCGTGCCCGGCGCTCGTGGTCCACGAACTCGGTCACGGCGCACAGCAGACCCCAGGCAGTTCCCTTCGCTGCTGCTAACTCCGCACCGCGGCCCTGGCCTTCGTACATGGCCTGCACCTTCTTGAGTGCACGTTCATTCGTCAGGCCTGCGGACACATCCGCATGCCCATCGGTCTGGCACAGCACCTTGAGGAAGTAGTTCATGGACTCATGGCTCTTGACCTTGCGCTCGGACAGGGTCTTCATGCGGTACATAAAACCGTCCCACTGGGATACGGCAATCCCCAGTTGCTTCTTGACCGCCTGCGCATTGAAGTGGGTGCTGTGGGGCACCTTGATTGCACTGGACGTTCCCGACAAGGCAATCGACAGGGTGTTGTTGCAGACCACGCGCACGGTGGTCGGAGTGGCGGTGGTCGCCAGGGTCCCGTCGCAGGACGTCGCCAACAGCAGGTAGCCATTGACCACATCGTTGCCCTTGAGCGCCGAGGACTTGCCAGTCCGTGCCAAAGCCCAGAACTTGCGACCGGCCTTGAGAACCCCGGCGGTCTCCAGCTCATAACCGGAGACTTCCGTCAGGTCTCGGTAGAACTCCAGCACCTGTTGGGGCTGCACAACTTGGTAGCGGGAGCTGACCACCGACAGAGGCGCCTTGGTGTCGCTGCGGTACAGCACCTTCTGGTCGGGAAACTCCATGGGTTCGCCATACAGGTCGGAGACAGCTGGTGAAGTACCAACGCCCGGACCCGATTCCGTGGCCATGTAGCGCACGGGGGTCTCGCGGATGGTCCAGTCCATACCGGCTTTGCGGGCCCAGACGTCGATGGGTTGCTTGGCAGGCAGTTGTTGACCCAGGTTGTGCCAGGGGGTCTCGCCGACATAGGCCATGGTTTGCACAAGGTGTGCCATAGAAAAACTCCTTGAAGAAAAGGGGAAGACAAACAAAAAAGCCCCGGTGCATGAGCACACGGGGCCTTGTGGGTTGGTGGTGGAGAAAGCTCTGAGGCGCGACGGTTGGGGGGCGGGTCAGCCCATCCTGCAGCTGAAACCGCATCCGCATGCCAGACAACGGTGGTTGTCGAGCACATTGGCATCGATGGCATTGCCCAAGGCCGCGCCGACAGCGCAACCTGCAGCAGCGCCAACCATGGATCCAAGGACCGCCCCAGCGATGGCACCAATGCTGGCGCCTCCAGGACCAGCCACAAAGCCCAGGGTTGCCCCGAACTCCGCGCCCAGCTTGGCGGCCCCGGCTATGCGTGCGGTTCCGGCCGCCGCACCGGCCAGCGTGCCAATGGCACTGCCGAGTTTGCGGGCACGGTAGCGGGGCTTCACACGCGTAGATCGGCACTGGGGACAGTGCGCAACGCCTGGGTGGGTGTGGATGCCAGGTGAGAAGTCCGTGTCGGGGTCTTGTGGATCCCACACGGTTCAGGCCTCGGGTGGAAGGGGAAAGACGCGGGGTCGGCGGTCGCTGGTAACAGCGGCGTCGATGTAGCTGATGAGCACGAGGGTAAACAGGATGCCGGCCAGGTAGGAAACGGCGCAGGCACAGAGGTTTTCTAGGGGGGAGGGGGTTTCAATCACGGGAACTCCTTGAGCAATCGCTGATGGCGTCCGGATCCGCGAAACGGATCCGGACAACGAAAGAGCCAGTGCAAACGGGTAGCTTGCACTGGCTCAAGGAGGGAATATGTTGCTGAAATTTAATTGATTTGAATAAAAGCAGCGGCCATTGGCGATAGCGAATACCGAACTCTTCCAAGTCATAGAGCGCAACCGGCTGAAGGGCTGAGGGGGTTTCAAATGCGCCGATTGAAAAGTAACCTCATCATAATTCGGTTGGAACCGACCGATGAGTGCTAGGCAACACTTCATCGCTCTCAGCCGCGGTGCGACAACAAAGCGGTACCTTGTAGGGGTCATGAACGATATCTTGGCATGAGACGAATTGCATTCCGTGAGTAAGCGCTTCTATTGCGTATGTATTGTTGCCTTAAGACCCTACGAGAAAGAGCGGAGGGTGGTGATTTGACCATGTACAAGATGCGGTCCCCTCCTGTGACAGTCTGGTCCGCTCTGAGCTCTCTCGATCCCTGAGCCACCATGCCGCGAAATGGGAAAATTTTACTGACACTATTTATCAAATGGTCGGTTCGATGAATTAATGGGAGCACAACTTGGTACTGATGGAATTTCGAAGGTACGCCGGTGTTGCCTATAGTTTGGAATTTTTTCTGCTGGAAGCGTGCGCTGCTGGTGGTTGAAGGTTTCTGGTTATTAATGTTATTAAGTAGACTTAGAAAAAGTCATTGGCTGGTTTGCTTCTTTGGTTATTAATGCGAAATACATGTAAGGATGATTAGATGTTGCTTGGTGCTCAGCAGATCGATGGATATCAAGAGTCGAAATTCGTCAAGAAGTTATTAGCGAAGGTGGATGAGTTCGTGCGCGAAGTTTTGTCAACTTCACAGCTTGCGTTCGTCAGGAACGAGAGGGGACGCCTGATCCCCGCATCAGTCAGCCTCTCGAACTTCTACAAGGAACTACCGCTGGTAAAAAATGCGTTACGAATCGACTCATACAGCCTGTTTATTCAGCTGTTTTTTGATGTTCTCTCTGCGAAGTGGATGGACCTGTCGTTTACCGCGGCGGCAAACGATCTGGTTGCCGATCACCTACTTGCTGGTGAGAACTTCAATCAGGTAATTGAAGAAATCCGTAGTAGGGCAGCAGAACCTCAGTTCAGGGAAATGGCCAAGATGCTGGGCAAGAAGACACGGCGACGTGAGAAGTCATGCCTTGACTACATCGACAACCTGCATGCGCGTTATGCCCGACTGGCGATCGTTCGGATCGATCTGCACTATCACAAGTGCGAACTTGGAGAAGATGCAGGTGATAGTCTGTCCGACGCAGAGAGGCTCGGCCGCGACGTGGCCATCATGATGAACAACGGTCGTCATAAGCCCTCAATCTTTGGGCACAAGGTAGGGCATATCTTCAAGCTCGAGTGTGGCCATGATCGTGGCGTTCACATGCATTGCATTTTCTTTTTCGACGGAGCGCATGTGATCAAACATGCTTGGCGCGGCGAGCAGATTGGGATGTATTGGCGCGAAACGATAACGGGTGGGAACGGTACTTTCCACAACTGCAACAGGCAGGAGTACAAGTTCCCGGCTATCGGAATCGTCAATCATTCTGACTATGAGAAACGTCAGAACATGCGACGGCTGATTTCATACCTGTGCAAGGTTGAACAAGCCGTAGAGGCCGATGAGGGGGGCATGCGATTGCTTCGCCGAGGCGAGATTTCCAGCGCCCATGAGAAGGAGCATCGAGGACGTCGCCGGAAGGTGAACCATCCAGTGAAGATGTGACCCGCCCATGCAATGGCCGGTCTGTGTCAATCCGAAATGCTGAAGTGCATCTGGATTAAGGCTTGGGTGCCGCGCGAGAATGTCGTCCCCGTTGCAGCCTGCATCAGGATCGTTGGGTGCTGGCGGCGCAGCTTCGGGGCACTGCGTGGGCTGGTACTGATCAACGATTCGATCACAGTATGACGCGACGCTGCCGCGAGTCCCTGCCGCTGTTGACATTCATTCCCGATACGGCTTCAAACCCCGAGTCACTTGTCGCCAGTTACTCCAGCACGTGGAGTAGTGGCTGCGCGAAGGCCCCTTTGGCCATAGATGGCAATCATCATGCCAACCGCTATTGATGCTGCGCTTCTGTACGCCTTGCCTTGTAGCGTCACCCATGTAACGTTATTGATGGCATCACGGCGGCCACGCGCGACTGTGAGATCTGCTCGCACATTTCTGCTCAAACCTAGCGGGCGGTGCTCTTCCGCGCCTATGTGTCTGCTAGCAGAGCACCTAGTTTTCAGTGCTGGTTAAGAGGATAGTTTTGGTTGTCCGGACACAACCACTTAACCAGGAGAAAATTTTGACAGCCTACACCGATCAGTCGTCCCCCATTTTGGATACTAAAGATGCCTGCGTGTTCTTGAAGCGCAGCCGTTCGAGCCTGTTCCAGTCGCTCAACCCGAACTCCCGCTATTTCGATCCATCGTTCCCGAAGCCCTTCAAGTTCGGCGCTCGTGCGGGCAGCAATGCCTGGCGCAAGTCCGACCTGGTCAAGTGGGTGGACGACAAGGCGACCAATGCCCAGACCGTTCAAGGTTCCCCCCCGTCCGATGTCGCCGCCAACGATCTGGCTGGCGCTGATGACATCATTTTGTAAGGGACTGGCGCAATGCAGTTCTATACCAACGACGAGATGGTGAAAGCCTTCTTTGAGCGATTCCACACATACAGGGGCCAAACTGTAGTGCCCATGCTCGAGGAGATGGCTGTCGCGGAGGTGCTGATCTCTGCTTGCGCCTTCGTTGATGCTAGCGGGCGCACGAAGACGGATCAGTTCATCGTGCGGCGGACTTCGGCACAACACGCGACCCAGGTGACTCCTTTGGGTGACCGCTTTCAGCAGCTGGCGGTCCGCATCAGTTCAGATACTACGCTTGCAGAAGCGCAATCTACGTGGGATCCGCGCTTCGGATTGCTCTTGGAGTGCGTGCTCCGCCGCGATCTCCTGGCGATCCTGGCGCAGCCCCGTGCCGATCTTGCGTCGATGGCTTGCACGGCGGACATCATGAATGGGTGCGTGCGGGAGATCGGGCGTTTGGGGGCGGGCCCCACGTTCAAAGCAAGCGTTAAGCGCTTTACTGCCGACGCGAACTCGCGAGCAAGGCGTGTTCAACAGTATTTCAATGGCCTCAACGATCAAGTTCCGGGCGCCGAGTTATTGCGCTTTGACTGCTGCTATGAAGCAGCAGATTTGAGCTGTCTGGACGCGGTAACGGCCGGTAAGCCAAAGATTAACCTGGACATTGATAACCTCGATGCAGCCATGAAAGGCATTTTCGGTGAGCGTCTCTTGGGGCGGGTCTGGGCTCGCGACTACTCGCGGCGCCGCGGGCACCAAGTGCACTGGGCGCTGCTCATCTCCCCCAATCGCAGTGCACCGGACCCCATATCGTTGATCGCGCACTCTTGGTCAGAGATCACGTCGGGAGCAGGATCGCTGTACGACGCGCGTGTGCCGAATGCTGCTTTTCAGTTCCGCGGGCTGTCTGTACCTATTGGTCATTACTTTCAAAGCAGCACAGCGGAGTTCATCCGTCGCACTGCAGTGTTCATGGGTGCAACGGCGCTGTATTCGAAGCACCTGTCCGTGGGCACTACGTTCTCGCATCATTAAATGGGTTCGAAGGTCGCCCGGAGCGGTAGGTTATCAATTGGATTGGCTGCTGGGGACGCGTGTGCCTTCAGCCAACCATGCCGTTTGCACGGTGCAATAGCCGATCTGCAAGCCGGTGCGCATGGTGCGATCAGCACTATGTTCTCGGTTACGACGCCTCGCCGGAGGTCTGTGTTGACAGCAACTCCTTGAAGGGTGAGATGGGTGCTGGGTTATTGTCCAAAATCGTTGCGCTCGACTGTCTTCAGACGCTGCCCGAGTGCGCAGAACGATCAAGCTTCCGACAATCTGGCGACGTGCAGTTATCAGCCCTGCTGCCGACCAGGTGGCCATCCGATCAGTCGATTGGCTGTCTTGCGACCGGCTGTTGGCTTGCACAGGCTCGTCTTTAAGCATGCTGGCTCGAAGTAATACCCAATGCCAATGCGATGCATGCCGGCATTGCCGTTGGACAACGCGACAACCGGTAGCGCGACGACAATATGCTAGGCCAACCCTGGCATTTCCGACCTTGGGTGGCGGCTACACAACGATATCCGACTCCGCACTTTGAAAGCTGTCATACGCCGACTTCAAAAAGAACCACGAGCCGGGAAACCCCGAGCCGGTTCACCAGCAAATGGCCTATTCCCGAATGAAACCGCCCGCCTATGCCAGCCGCTCAAAGCGTCGCATATAGCGGTCCCCGGTTCGGAAGTGAGTGCTGATACCGACGTTGACCCGTGAAGCTGACCCCGCGCGTATGCTGGTGCCGCTCGGGCCGGCGGCTCGCCGTCATTACTGTGATGCTACGGTTGAGATCGTGGATTGGTTATTCTCTACCTCAAAGTTTCGAATCGCTTTCTCAACTATGCACAGATGCTTGTAGATTGTTGGCTTCGAAATAGAGAGACGCTTCCTTTGTCTGTCGACCTGGATCTTGGATAGCTCTTGGAGTTTTCTTTCTACTAGGGGAAAAAGCTCATCCGTTGCTTTCTGGACACTTATGCTTTCCCCGTTTTGACGAATTGCGATATACAGCTGGACTGCATAATCCTTCAGCGCCGCCTGCGGCGCATTCTTCTTAACTGCGTTGGCAACTGCATTGCGTGCAGCTTTCGAAAGTTCGCTAACCTTCGCAGATACATCAGCGCCTCGCTTGCATCCCAACACAAAAGATGCATCTACCAAATTAAGCCAAGCCTCCTTTTCGTGGCCGTTTTCATAACTCCGCTTTGCTTGGGAAATAATGCCCAACGCAGAAAACAAGAATAATGTAGAGTCATATGGCCCCTTGTTTTGTTTCGCGTAATCTTCCGCTGATTGCTGCAGAATCTGTTCGTTCTGGGTGAATAAGTTGAGCTGAAATAAGAAAGCATCTCCGGCGCCGCAGGATTTGGAGAGTTCAGGCATAATTGTGGTGTAAATAAAATCTTCTTCTCTTTGATATACTTCTTCCGTCGCGTCGATTTCTTCTAAAGCTCGATGAAAATCAGGCGTTTGTTGGATTTTGAGCGACCGATAGGCGGTTGCAACTTCCTGAAGGAGTCGCGCCACTTCACTTTCGAAGCTTCTAAATTCACGCCCTTTTTGGGAGTGGATAGGTGTTGTGGGAAAATTAATAGATGCATACATCGCCATATAGTCGCTGATCATCTCCGATATTTGTGCCTCTCGAGAGGCGGGCCTGAGAGGATTCTCAGATGCCTCGTCAAATGCCACTAATGCCTTTATTCGATTCAGGTTGTACATAGACGTCTGTGCTCTAGTTAGTTGAGGGTGTGTTGGTTGATCTTACGAACGTTCTCCAATGCTACTTGCCATTTGACAAGTGCTTGCCGCTTCTCTTCCATATAAGTATGCCTGTCGTAGTTCCTATCCTGCACTCCGCCCAGCCCGTGACTAAGCAGCTGAGCTCGGATATCTTTGGCGACGCCGATTCGCGCGAGCATTGTCTCTGCTGTCCGGCGAATATCACTGAGTTTGAATGGCGCGTTGATTCGCTTTGTCTCGATCAGTCGTTTGGAGATGTCAGCGACGGCGTTTGACAGTGTTTCAATGCGGATGGGTGTATCCCGTTTGCATTGAGCGCTGGCTAAGATGTGCCCCTCACCGCATTTAACTAGCTTGGTGACCAGTTCGAGGGCCTTGCCAGTCAGCGGCAGCACGTGCAGGCGCGCTTGCTGTCGCGCGCCCTTTGGGTCTCGCATCCTCAGCTCTGGGTACGTCCCGCCCACTGTTACGTCTTCGGTCTTTGTCCGTAAGAGCTGGGTTGGTCGCTGACCCCCAAGGTACAACGAGAGAAGTAACGCGTCGCGCGCGGCGTGCGGCAACTTTTCAACTTCCTCCATGTAAAGATTGAGCTCGAATTCGTCCAGATTTCTTTCGCGCGTCCGATTGAACTGGGACAAGGCTGGAAGCGCATCACATGGGTTGGTCTCGATGCCGAACCCAAGCATGCACGCCGGTGCTGTTGGGTCGTAGTCGGCCTTAATAGCTTGCGAGTAGGCCGCTCTCATATAGCTCCGCAATTTGCCAGCAGTGCGTCCCTTCTTTGCCTCGACTAGTCGTGCCAAGGGAGCGCGAAGGTCCTTCGGTTTGACTTCTGAAGCCCTAATTTCGACCAGCTCCGGATAGGCTTCGAGCAAGTGAAGCCGGAACATGCTGCGCACGTTTGCAACGTCAGAGGCGTCGGCTTGTTCCAGCGCTACGAGGTAAGCAGCGATGAGGCGTCGAAGGCTTCGGTGTTGATCCTCATCAGCTTTGTCTAGTGCTGCTTTGTTGGACCGGGAAATTTCGCGCTCTTGTGTTTGGACCCGTGCTTCGATGTAACCGTGAAGATCTCGAATTCCATCAAGGTAAAGCCGTGAGAGTTCGCTTGCCTTGTCGCGCGCCTGGTTCAAGGTCAGTCCTGCGCGCCCACCACGTTGCGTGTATTCGCCCAAGGGGATGGCGCCGCGCTTGCCCGACGGACCAGCGTAGCGATAGAAGAAACTTTTTCGGCCGTTTGCCTGCACCCGAAGATATAGCCTTCCGCTCCCTCTGGCTCCTCCATCGGAAATCCAGTGGTCAGACACGTGACCGTCCTGTTCTTTAGGGCGCGCTGCTTGAATTTGTCTGTCTGTGAGCTCTGCCATTCCTCGCTCCGTGATTTCATCGTCTCTTGCGACAATGGTTACCGTATGGTTGCCGTTTGTTGTTGGCTAGAAAAATATTCCATCGACCATGTTTGGACGAGGAAACGAGCTAAGTTGTTGATTGTATTGGAATCTTTGAACAGATTGAAGGGCGCTGCATCTCTTTGGATGCAATCGGACGCTGGTCAAAGTGACTCATAATCCTTTGGTCGTTGGTTCAAGTCCAACACGCCCTACCACCCATCCATTCGAATGGGCGATCATCACGATCACGGCCAGTTTTCTTGTCGCAATGTGCGCCTTTCTTCTTTTGGAGTCTCTGGAGTGCATTACAATTGCGGCTTGCGTTGAGTTGAGCTTTTGCTGATCAGGCCCATGCGGCATGGGTACAGTAAAAAAGTTGATTTCAAGGATTGCCAAGAAATCATGCTATAATTCAAAGCTTAGCGGCTGTAGCTCAGCTGGATAGAGTACTTGGCTACGAACCAAGGGGTCGTGGGTTCGATTCCTGCCAGCCGCACCAATGTTTAAAGCCTGCAATCGCAAGATTGCAGGCTTTTTCATTTGTCAAAGCGTTTCTCGCTGACGGGGGAGATCTTCCATGAGCAAGGCCTTTACCAAAGAAACCGATGCTTCCGATGAGGATGAATTGGTGTTGCCTGCGTTGCCTGCGGGCGGCAAGAACTACATCACTCCGGCAGGATACGCGCGCCTGCGTGATGAGTTGCTGGATCTGATTGACAACGAGCGGCCCAAAGTGGTCGAAGCTGTGCACTGGGCTGCCAGCAACGGAGATCGGTCTGAAAATGGCGACTATCTCTACGGCAAGAAACGTTTGCGAGAGATTGATCGGCGCATCCGCTTTCTCACCAAGCGGCTCGAGATTGCCGAAGTGGTGGATCCCAGCCTGCATGCGGGCAGCAATCAGGTGTTTTTCGGCTCCACAGTCACGTACATCGATGACGAAGGTATAGAGCGCACGATCACCATCATGGGCATCGATGAGGCAGACAGCCGGGAATCGCAGGTGAGCTGGATCTCGCCGGTGGCGCGTGCGCTCTTGAAGGCCCATGTGGGTGACGAGGTGCTGCTGCCTACGCCAGGAGGCGTGCGAAGCCTTGAAGTGGTGGCAGTGCAGTATCCGCAGCGCGCCGCGCATGCGGACTGAGCGGGGTCCGCAACGCCGCTTTACGCCAAGCCCAGCATGGGTTGATGGCGCCGCTCAGCGCTGTGAAGTGCTTACGTGGCCTGCGGGGTGATGCGTGCAGCGCGAATGACGGCCTGGGTGCGCCGCAAGTTGCGCAGTGCGGTTTCGAGGTGGGTCTGATCTCGCACCGCCACAATGAAGCGCAAGTCCGTGGTGTCGAGGGCCGCCTCGTCATCCATATCCACATGGGTGATGTCAGCTTCTGAATTGGCCAGTTCGGCGGCCACGCGGGCGAGCACACCTTTGCCGTTGGTGACAGTCACCACGACCCCGGTTTCGAACATGCGCGTGGGCTCGTCCGACCAGTCCACCGCAATGAAGCGCTCGCTGTCCTTGTGCTGCAGCCGCTTGGCCACCGTGCAGTGGGCGTTGTGAACCACCAGGCCCTCGCCACGGCCCAGATAGCCCACGATGCTGTCGCCAGGTACTGGGCGGCAACAGGATGCGTACTGCACCGAGGCATTTTCGCTGCCATCCAGAGTTACCGCTCCTTGCGAAAGCGTCTCGTGGGATGTGTAGCGCTCCCGTGTCATGAGCAGCGCATCAGGACGATGGCCGTGTTCGGACATCAGCACCATGAGTCGCTTGGCCACGATGCTGGCGATGCGCTTGCCCAGGCCCAGGTCCGTCATCAGTTCGCTGCGGGTGCGGTTTCCTGTAAAGCGCAGCAGTTTGTCCCACATCGGTTGGGTCTCTGCGTCCTGGGGAGGGAGCTGCTCCAGGCCTTCCGCCCGGATGGCCTGGGTCAGCAGCTTCTCGCCCAGGCCTTCCGATTCGGTCTGTGCCAGCGTTTTCAGGTAGTGCCGGATCTTGGAGCGTGCGCGGCCCGTGCGCACAAAACCCAGCCAGGCCGGGTTGGGCGTGGATACCGGGGCTGTGATGATCTCCACCACATCGCCATTCTTGAGTTCGGTGCGCAGGGGCACTTGCTCATTGTTGATTTTTGCCGCCGTGGTGCGGTCGCCAACGTTGCTGTGGATGGCGTAGGCAAAGTCCACCACGGTAGCTCCGCGAGGCAGGGCCATGATCTGGCTCTTGGGGGTGAAAACGTAGACAGCGTCCGGGAACAGGTCCACCTTGACATGGTCCCAGAACTCGGCGGCATCGCGGGTCTCGTTCTGGATGTCCAGCAGGGACTGCAGCCACTTGGTCCCTAGTCGCTCGGCCGATGTGCCATCGCCGTCCTGCGCCTTGTACAACCAGTGCGCGGCCACACCAGCCTCGGCGATGACATGCATCTCGTCCGTACGCATCTGGAATTCGATGTTCACGCCGGAAGGGCCCACCAAGGTGGTGTGCAGGGATTGGTAGCCATTGAGCTTGGCGATGGCGATGTGGTCCTTGAACTTGCCAGGAACCGGCTTGTACATCTGGTGGAGCACGCCCAGGGCGGTGTAGCAGTCTGTCACCGTGGGTACGATCACCCTGAATCCGTAAATATCGGTGACCTGGGCAAAACTCAGGTGCTTGAGGTCCATCTTCTGGTAGATGGCGTACAGCGTTTTCTCGCGGCCGGCCAGGCGGACCTTCATACCGATCTTGGAGAAGGCGGTGTCCACCTCGGCCTGAACCTTCTGCACCAGATCGCGCCTGCGGTTGCGTGATTTGTTGACTGCCTTGGATAGCGTGGCGTAGCGCCATGGGTGCAGGTGCCGAAAGGCCAGATCCTGCAATTCCCGGTAAGTCTGGTTGAGGCCCAGGCGGTGGGCAATGGGTGCATAGATCTCCAGCGTCTCCGAGGAGATGCGGCCCCATTTGCTGCGCGGCATGTCCGACAGCGTGCGCATGTTGTGCGTGCGGTCCGCCAGCTTGATGAGGATGACGCGCACGTCGCGCGCCATGGCCAGCAGCATCTTGCGGAAAGACTCGGCCTGGTTCTCTTCGCGGGTGTTGAACTGCAGCTTGTCGAGCTTGGTCAGCCCATCTACCAGTTCAGCCACGGGGGCGCCAAAGCGGTCTATCAGGTCTGCTTTGGTGACGCCACAGTCTTCCATGGCATCGTGCAGCAGGGCGGCCATCAGCGCCTGGGCGTCCAATTTCCAGGTAGCGCACTGTGCAGCCACGGCAATGGGGTGCGTAATGTAGGGCTCACCGCTGTTGCGCAACTGACCCAGGTGGGCCTCGTCAGCGAAACGATAGGCTTGGCGCACCTGTTCGATGCTGGTCGCGTCCAGGTAGTCGAGGCTGTCTGTCAGCGCAGCAAAGCTGGCCGCAGCCGCATTGGCGGCCGCTGCGGCTGCCGACAAAGTTCCCGCCGTTGGTACTTCGCCGGGGCGGGCTTGCGTTGCAGAAGGTGAGTTGAGCACCGCGTTCATGCCTTAAATGTAGCGCGGGAGCGCATCAGGAGACTTTGGGGCAAAAAAAAGCACCGCTGTCGCGGTGCTCTTTGCGGGCTGCGCCCAGGAAAAAGCTCAACCAGGAACCTTCTTGAGCATTTCCAGGCCAACCTTGCCTTCTGCGATTTCGCGCAGTGCGGTCACGGCAGGCTTGTTGCGGCTTTCGATGCGGGGAGCGTGGCCCTGGCTCAGCATGCGGGCACGGTACGTGGCGGCCAACACGAGCTGGAAGCGGTTGGGGATCTTTTCCAGACAGTCTTCTACGGTGATGCGTGCCATCGTTTTACTCCGGGGATTCAGGTGATATTGAGCGACTGGAAGGTGTCAGCACGGGCGCGGCGCTGGGCGGCGTACTTGAGTCGCTGGGCGTGAACTACGGCTTTCAGGTCGAAAAGCGCGCGCTCAAACAACTCATTGATTATAACGAAGTCAAATTTGCTCACCTGGGCCATCTCGGTAGCCGCGTTCTTGAGACGGACTTCGATGACATCGGGGGAGTCTTCGCCCCGTCGTTCCAGGCGCGAACGCAGTTCTTCCCAGCTGGGGGGCAGGATGAACACGAGGATGGCATTCGCGAAGGCTTCCTTGATCTGCAGCGCGCCCTGAAAGTCGATTTCCAGGATCACGTCCGAGCCTTGTGCAATGCGCTCCTCGATCGCCTTTTTGGAGGTGCCGTAGCGGTTGCCATGTACATGCGCCCATTCCACGAAGGCGTTGCCTTCCACCATGGCATCAAACTCGGATTGCGACGCAAAGTAGTAGTCGCGGCCATGTTTTTCTTGCCCGCGCGGAGCGCGGGTGGTGTGGGAGATCGACAGGTGGACGTGGGAGTCCAGTTCCAGCAAGGCCTTGACCAGGCTGGATTTGCCTGCGCCGCTGGGGGCTGCAACTACGATGAGATTTCCGGGATAGTCCATAGTTGATGTGCGCGAAGCGCTATCAAAAAATGAGTGTTATTCGATGTTCTGTACTTGCTCGCGCATCTGCTCGATCAGCACTTTCATGTCCACGCTGATGCGGGTCAGGTCAAGAGCGGCAGATTTGGAGCCCAGCGTATTGGCCTCGCGGTGGAGCTCCTGGATCAGGAAGTCCAAGCGCTTGCCCACCTCGCCGCCCTTCTTGAGCAGGCGTTCGATCTCGTCCAGGTGGGAGTCCAGCCGGGTGATTTCCTCCGCCACATCAATGCGGATGGCAAACGCCGTGGCTTCGGTCAGCGCGCGGTCGCGGGCGGCCTCGGGCAGGGTGGCACCGTCGGTCAGCGCCATGGCTTCCTTCCAGCGCTCCATGAAGCGCAGCCGTTGCTGCTCGACCAGCAGCGGCACCATGGGGACGGCCTGTTCGGCCAGGGCGCGCAATTGCTTGACCCGGTCCAGCAGCATGGTGGCCAGGCGCTTGCCCTCCCGTTCGCGGGCGGCCATCAGGGCGGTCAGGGCTTCTTCGGCCAAAGCAGGAACGGCATCGCTCCAGTCCTCAGAGCCCGATGGGGCGTTGGCGCACAGGCGCAGGGCGTCGGCTACCGTGAGGGGCGCCGCCGTCGGCAGCCATGCCTTGACGGAATCTTGCAAAGAATTGAGCCGCTGCAGCAGCCGCGCGGGCGGATCCTGCAGGGTGTTGCTGTCCTCGTTCTCCAGGGCGGCGCGGACTTCAACCTTGCCGCGCTTGAGGCGGGCGGTCAGCAGGCTGCGCAGCGCGGGCTCCATGGCACGCAGTTCATCGGGGAGGCGGAACGAAAGGTCCAGGAAGCGGCTGTTGACCGAGCGGATTTCCAGCCCCAGTCTGCGTGATTGGGGCGCGCGGGTGTCGTTTTCAGCGCCAGTGGCAGATGCGCCATGCTGTGCGCTGGCGTATCCGGTCATGCTGTAAACTGGCATTGGACTTTTTGATGGTTGCTTGCGATCCGGCGATTATCCGGGTTCCGCTCCACCCCCGAGTCATCTTCGCAAAATATGTCAAAAATCAAGCCGGCTCCTTTGCCGCCCGATACCGCAATTGGCGGCTACCGCGTGGTGCGCCGGTTGTCTTCTGGCGGCTTTGGTGTGGTCTATCTGGCCCTGGATGCCGAAGGGCAACAGGTCGCCATCAAGGAATACCTTCCTTCGTCGCTGGCCACGCGTGCACCGGGCGAGCTGCTGCCCAAGGTGCAGTCCGAAAAACTCTCGCTCTACCGCCTGGGGCTCAAGAGCTTCTTTGAAGAAGGCCGGGCGCTGGCACAGATCTCGCACGCTTCTGTGGTGAGCGTGCTCAACTTCTTCCGCGAAAACGAAACCGTCTACATGGTGATGAACTACCTGGAGGGTGCGACCCTGCAGGACTTCATCATCACCGCGCGCGACCTGAAAACGCAGAAGGTCTTCCGCGAATCCACCATCCGCTCGCTGTTCGACGAGGTGCTGCGCGGGCTGCGCATCGTGCACCAGCACAAGATGCTGCATCTTGATATCAAGCCGGCCAACATCTTCATCACCGACGACAACAAGGCCGTGATGATCGACTTTGGCGCTGCGCGTGAGGTGCTGTCCAAAGAGGGCAATTTCATCCGCCCGATGTACACGCCCGGCTTTGCCGCCCCCGAGATGTACCGCCGCGATTCGTCCATGGGCCCCTGGACCGATATTTACGCGATTGGTGCCTGCATCTACGCCTGCATGCAAGGCTTTCCGCCCAACGAGGCGCCCCAGCGCATCGAAAAGGACCGCCTCTCGCTGGCCTTGACCAAGCTGCGTGGTGTGTACTCCGACAACCTCATCGAGGTGGTGGAGTGGTGCATGGCGCTCGATCCGCTGTCGCGCCCGCAGTCGGTGTTTGCGCTGCAAAAGGAGCTCAGCCGCGAGGGCGAGCGCCGCTACACCAAGCTCACGGTGGCAGAGAAGATGCGCCTGCAGCTCGACACTCTGGTGTCCGACACCAAGAAGAATGTGCAAAAGGTGGGTGAAGCCACCGGTATCGGAGCCAAACCCAAATGAACTCGAAGCCCTCTTTGCGTGAGTCGCTATGAAATTCTCGGTTTTCCAGATCAGCCGCCGTGGTGGCCGCGAGAAGAACGAAGACCGCATGGGCTATTGCTACACGCGCGAATCGGGCCTGTTTGTGTTGGCCGACGGCATGGGCGGCCACCCGGAAGGCGAAGTGGCTGCACAGATTGCACTGCAGACCATCTCGGCGTTGTTCCAGCGCCAGGCCAAGCCGCAGCTCAAGGATGTGCAGGAGTTTCTGTCGGGCGCGCTGCTGGCGGCGCACCACCAGATCCTGCGCTACGCCACCGACAAGGGCATGCTCGACACGCCGCGCACCACGCTGGTGGCTGCGGTTTTGCAGGGCGGCACGGCCACTTGGGTGCATTGTGGCGATTCGCGGCTGTACATGGTGCGCGACGGTGATTTGCTCACCCGCACCCGCGACCACTCCTACATGGAGCTGCGCAACTCCCCGCCGCCGGGCCTGGAGCGCATCAACCGCAACGTGCTGTTCACCTGCCTGGGCTCGCCCACCAAGCCCATCTATGACATCACCGGCCCGGTTTACCTGGAGCAGGGCGACCGCATTTTGCTGTGTTCGGATGGGCTGTGGGGCACCCTCAGCGACGAGGAGATTGCCACCCAACTCGGCCGCAACACCGTGTCGCATGCTGTGCCCGAGCTGGTGGAAGACGCACTGCGCAAGGCGGGGGACAGCAGCGACAACGTGACCGTGATCGCGCTGGAGTGGGAGACGCCCGACGCCTTCGAATCCACCCAGGGCGTCTCGACCGACAGCATCAGCGACGACGTGTTTGCGTCCACTATCCAGGCAGGGCCACTCGATGGCCTGGTGGATGACCTGGACGATGCCGCCATCGAGCGGTCCATCGCCGAAATCAACGAAGCCATTCGCCGCTCGGCCGCACGGAAAGCATGACACCCCCCTGAGTCGCTGCGCGCCTTCCCCCTCTCTCGAATCGCTGTGCGATTCGGGAAAAGGGACAGTGCCAGTGCACGCAAGGGAGACGCAGCTAGGCAGCCTGGGCGGCCCTTGCGCGGCGGTCGGTGGCCTTGGCCGCGCGTTTCGGGCGAGCCTTTGGTCATGCTTGAGGCTCGCCCGTTTTTCTACTGAAAATTCTATGACCACCTTCACCCGCACCGGCGACCGAGCCGCCCACCAGCTGCGCCCTGTGCGCATCACCCGCCACTACACCATGCATGCCGAGGGCTCGGTGCTGATCGAGTTCGGCAACACCAAAGTGCTCTGCACCGCTTCGGTGGAAGAGCGCGTGCCGCCCCACAAGCGCGGCAGTGGCGAGGGCTGGGTCACGGCCGAATACGGCATGTTGCCCCGCGCCACCCACACCCGCAGTGACCGCGAGGCCGCGCGGGGCAAACAGACCGGCCGCACGCAAGAGATCCAGCGCCTCATCGGCCGCAGCCTGCGCGCGGTGTTTGACCTCAAGCTGCTGGGCGAGCGCACCATCCAGCTCGACTGCGACGTGATCCAGGCCGATGGCGGGACCCGCACCGCTGCCATCACCGGCGCCTGGGTCGCGGCGCAGGATGCGGTCAACCAGCTGCTGGCCAGTGGCAAGATCACGCAGTCCCCCCTGGTGCAGCCCGTGGCCGCCATCTCGGTCGGCATCGTGCAGGGCACGCCGCTGCTGGACCTGGAATATGTGGAAGACGTGGACTGCGACACCGACATGAACGTTGTGATGACGGGCGCAGGCCACTTTGTGGAAGTGCAGGGCACGGCCGAAGGCGTGGCGTTTACCCGGACGGAGATGGACCAGCTGCTCGCGCTGGCCGAAAAAGGCATCGCAGAGCTGGTGCAGTTGCAGCAACGGGCGCTGCTGGAAACCCCCTAACCCCCTAACCTGATATTGCTCACTAATTGATAGCTGCTTGCGCTTGATGGATAAGCGCTAGATGCCAATTTGAATCATGAAAATCGTTCTAGCATCCAACAACCGTGGCAAGCTGGCCGAGCTGCAGTCCATGTTCGCGCCACTCGGGGTCGAGCTGGTTCGCCAGGCCGACTTGGGCGTGGGTGAGGCCGAAGAGCCATTTCGCACCTTTGTGGAGAATGCCTTGGCCAAAGCCCGCTTTGCCTCGGCCCACACCGGCCTGCCCGCCTTGGCGGATGACGCCGGTATGTGTGTGGATGCCTTTGGCGGCCTGCCGGGCGTCGATACCGCCTACTACTGCACCCAGTTTGGCTACGAGAAGAGCGACGACAACAATGTGCGCGCCCTGCTGGAGCAGTTGCACGGCGTCGCCAACCGCCGCGCCGCCATGGTCAGCACTCTGGTTGCCGTGCGCAGCCCGCAAGACCCTGAGCCGCTGATTGCCGTGGGCCGGGTGGTGGGCGAGATCACCACCGAACCCCGGGGCAGCAACGGATTTGGTTTTGACCCTGTGATGTTCATCCCCGAATTCGGCAAGACCTTTGCCGAGCTGCCTGTGGAAGTGAAGAACGCCCATAGCCACCGGGGCCGCTCGGCCGCGCAGATGCTGGCGCTGATGCGCGAACGTTGGCTGTAGAAGGGGCACTGAACGTGGTTCATATTCCGATCACGCCGCAGGCAGAGGCCGAACCCGCCGTGGTGCGCGACATCCAGCACTACATGCGCCCCGGCCTGCTGCAGCTGCCCAGCCTGCCACCGTTGTCGCTGTATGTGCACCTGCCGTGGTGCCTCAAGAAATGCCCGTACTGCGACTTCAACTCGCATGAGTACCGCGAAGGTGGCAGCGATGCGGCGGGCAATGCAGGGGTGCCCGAGCAGCGCTACATCGACGCGCTGATGGCCGACCTGGAGGCCGCGCTGCCGCTCATTTGGGGCCGCACGGTGCACAGCATCTTTATCGGTGGGGGCACGCCCAGCCTGTTTTCACCAGCCGCCATTGACCGGCTGATCGGCGACATCCGCGCCCGCCTGCTCCTTGCGCCCGACTGCGAGATCACCTTGGAGGCCAACCCCGGCACGTTCGAGAAAGACCGCTTCCGCGCCTTCCGCTCAGCGGGCGTCACGCGCCTGTCGGTGGGGGTGCAAAGCTTCAACGACCAGCACCTCAAGGCCCTGGGCCGCGTGCATGACCGCAGCCAGGCCTTGGCGGCGGTGGAAGAGGCTGCCGCGTCGTTTGACACCTACAACCTCGACATCATGTACGCGTTGCCGAGCCAGACGCCGCAAGAGCTGGAGCAGGACATGTTGACGGTATTGGCCTTCAAGCCGCCGCACATCTCCATCTACCACCTCACCATCGAGCCCAACACCTACTTCGCCAAGTTTCCGCCAGCCATCCCCGAGGACGACCAGGCCTACGCCATGCTCGACCGCATCACCGAGATGACGGGCCAGGCGGGCATGGCGCGCTACGAAATATCGGCCTATGCGCAGCCCGGCCACCAGTGTTTCCACAACACCAACTACTGGCAGTTTGGTGACTACCTGGGCATTGGCGCGGGCGCACACAGCAAAATCAGTTTTGCGCACCGCGTGGTGCGCCAGGTGCGCTTTCGCGACCCAGGCCGCTACATGGACAACGCCCTGGCCGGCCGGGCTGTGGCGCAGGATGAAGACGTGCGCCGGGCCGAACTTCCGTTTGAGTACATGCTCAACGCCCTGCGCCTGCGCGGTGGTTTTGCGCTGCAGGACTTCATGGATCGCACGGGTTTGCCGCTGACCACCATCGCCAAGGGGTTGAAGGCGGCCGAAAGCAAAGGTTTGATCGAGCGCGACCTGACCCATGTTCGCCCGACAGAGCGGGGCTTTGATTTTCTGAGCGACCTGCAGGAGTTGTTCCTGGCGGACTGACCGGGGCTACCGCTGATGCCGTGGCGCCGCCGCACCTGCCTATGGTTGGCGCTGTGTGCAGCGCACCGTCCCCCGCGTGGTCAGCCGCAGCGCACCGCCACAATGCGGCCGTTGGCATCCACCTCCAGGTTGAGCCGCTGGGCATTGAATTCCTTGGTGATGATCTGGCCGGGGCGCAGGACGCGGGCCATTTGTGCGCCCGACCGCACCCGGGCTAATTCCACCACCGATGCCGTGCTGTTTTGCCCCACCGCCGACTGGGCCGGCTGGGCGTTGCACAGGCCGCCTGGCGCGGGTTCTGCCGGCGCCGGGCTGCCAGAGGGGGCCGGGGGCTGGCCTTGGCTGGCGCAACCCGTCATCAGCGCCGCAACCACCAGGCTGCCAGAGATGCCAAAAGGGATTTTCGTCATGGGTGAGGCTCCAGAAAACAAGACCCTCACCATACCGGAAGCCCTGTGAGCGCGGGTGTCCACGCGTAACACGGGGGGAGGGCGGTTGTCCCTCCAGCTGGTTGGATGACTTGATGAGGGTCAAGAAAATGTTGACTGAATGCGACAGGCAGCGCGCCTCCCTTGCACGAAGGGTGCCCGGCGATGGTTTGCCGTAAGGCCCTGTCCGCACAATGGATTGTTGGTGGTCTGCGCCCCGCACTGGGTAGGCAGAACACCGGGGCCAGTGTGGAGCGCACGGGCTTCTGGCAACCGAGTTTGTGCATCCCCGAACCACCATGTCCGACGATCCCATCTTCAGCCTCATCCACTCTCTCGGCGACACCCTGGATGGTCTGGACGTCGCCTTGTGCGCGTTTGACGAAAACGATTGCACGCTCGCATGGAACCGTACGTTCTTCAAGTTCTTCCCGGAGCATGAGGGGCATGTCTACGTGGGCGAGCCCTACCACGCCAATCTGCGGCGCTTTTACACCGAGCGGCTGGATGCGCAGGAGCTGCCCAATATCGACCGCTACATCGCGGCAGGCGTGGAGCGGCACCGTGCACAGACGCGCCCCTACAGCTTTGAGCACCGGGGCCTGCGGGTCCACGTATCGTCGTTGCCGATCGCCGGTGTAGGGCGCGTGCGGGTCTGGCGTGCAGAGGCGGTCCAAAGTCCACAAGAACAGGAAAAGCTGGACAAGGTGGGCGATGCCAACATCCACGAGCCCGGCTATCCGCGCAGCCCCATGGTGGAAAGTACAGAGCTTTTTGACCGCATTCCCGATGGCTTGATGATCTGTGGGGAGGACCAGCGCATTCAATGGGTCAACGAGCCGTTCATGCAGATGTACAGCCTTGTTGATCGCGCCGCTGCAACGGGCCTGAGCTTTGAGGACATTTACCGGGGGGCCTGGGCTGCGGATGGGCCGGGTGACATGGCGCCCTTTTATGAGGGGCTCACCATCCTGCACGAACACATGCGATTTGCAGGCGCACCGTTTGAGGTGCCCTTGCCCCGCAACCGCTGGAGCCGCGTGATCGCCAAGCAGGGTTTGGACGGGACCGTGTTCTATGCACATGTGGATATCACCGAGTTCAAGCGCCAGCAGCGTCGGCTTGCCCAGGCCGAGCGCAGTGCCCGCGACAGCGAGGCGCAACTGCGTGAGAAGTCCATCCTGCTGGAAGCCACGTTGGAAAACATGGACCAGGGCGTGGCCAAGATCAGTGCCACGGGCATTGTGGAGCTGTGCAATCGCCGCGCGCTAGAGCTGCTGGATTTGCCCGTCGAACTGATGGCCTCCAAGCCCTCGCTGGTGAATGTGCTGGCCTACCTGCGCGCACGGGGCGAGTTTGACGGGGCCTCGCAAGACATCCAAGACATGCTGCTGAACAGTGACGGCGGGGTCGATCAGCAGCAGGTCTATGACCGCCCCCGGCCCGACGGGCGCATCCTGGAGGTCCAGACCGTGCCCATCAAAGGTGGAGGTGCGCTGCGCACCTTCACCGACGTGACGCAGCGCAAACAGGCCGAGCACCGCATACGGCATGTTGCCGAACACGATGGACTCACGGGGTTGCTGAACCGCTCGGCCTTCCTGCAAACCCTTCAGGCGGCGGTGCCCGATGCGCGGCGCCAGGGCCAGGGCTTTGCCGTGTTGTATGTGGACCTGGACGGCTTCAAGCCCATCAACGACCGCTTCGGACATGCTGTGGGCGACCAATTGCTGGCGTGGGTGGCCCGGCAGCTCGCCCAGGCGGCGCGCGAAAACGACGTGGTGGCGCGGCTGGGGGGCGACGAATTTGCCCTGCTGCAGCGTGGCGTCTCTGACCGCGACAGCGCTCTTCGGCTGGGCGAGCGCCTGGTGCAGGCCATTGCCCAGCCGACGGAGATTGAATCGCATTTCATCCAGATCGGAGCCTCTGTAGGCATCGTGATGTCGTCCGCCGACGCCACGAACGCCGAAGAGCTGCTGCGCAAGGCCGATTCCGCGATGTACCTGGCGAAAGCCTCTGGGCGCGGTTGTGTGCGGATTTATGGTGCGTGACCGCCCAGCGTGCACGCGCCGGGTCAGCGGGCTTGGAAGACGTCCTTCAGAAAGTCGAAGATGTCCTACACACCTCGGTCACGGGGCGGCCTACTATTTGTCCGTCGATACCCCGTCGACATCCCTCCCGCTTGCACAAGCAAGTGTTCAGCCCGCACCCAGCGGGCTTTTTTTTGCCCGTTTCCCGTCCTGCCAGTGCCTGCACCGCTAACCGCAAGACATGGGGCTTGTCGTGAATGTGCAGGTGAATACTGGGTTCTTTGACCCCATCCTCTGCACGTTGCGCTAGGGGGCTGCATCATTCACAGCCAGGTGGGGTGTCATCGTGGGGCCACCGCTTTTGATTACATAACCAGAATGATTCTGTACAAGCCCGGGGCGCAATTCATCTACAAGGGCCGACGTGTCAGCGTGGACTACGTCATCATCCGAAGAACGGGCCTGTGGGTCCGACTGGCTGGCAGTGATGAAGTGTGCCGACCAGAAGATCTGACACCCATTTCGCCCCATGCTTCTGGCTTGCCCGAAGGCCGCCACTGACGGCGGGTAGGGTGGTGGGGCACAAAGCACAACGGGCCGTGAAGGCCCGTTGTGTTAGATGTTTTGGCGGAGACTGTGAGATTCGAACTCACGGACGGTTGCCCGTCGGCAGTTTTCAAGACTGCTGGTTTAAACCACTCACCCAAGTCTCCGGGAGGGAAGGCGCGAATTCTAGCCGACTGCGGGTGCTGATTTTTTCAGCATGCCTCGGGTCTCGATGAACTTCACCACATCGGCCACGCCTGCCAGGGTTTTGAGATTGGTCATCACAAACGGCTTGAGGCCCTGGGCGTTGGTGCGCATGCGGGTGGTATCGGCGTGCATCACGTCCAGGTTGGCGCCCACGTGGGGGGCCAAGTCGGTCTTGTTGATGATGAACAGATCGCTCTTGGTGATGCCGGGGCCGCCTTTGCGGGGGATTTTCTCGCCGGCGGCCACGTCGATCACGTAGATGGTGAGGTCCGAGAGCTCAGGGCTGAAGGTGGCGGCCAGGTTGTCGCCGCCGCTTTCTACAAACACGATGTCGGCGTTGGGGAACTCGCCCAGCATGCGGTCGATGGCTTCGAGGTTGATGGAGCAGTCTTCGCGGATGGCGGTGTGGGGGCAGCCGCCGGTTTCCACACCCAGGATGCGTTCGGCGGGCAGGGCACCGCTCACTGTCAGCAGGCGCTGGTCTTCCTTGGTGTAGATGTCGTTGGTGATGGCGATGAGGTCGTATTCATCGCGCATGGTCTTGCACAGCATTTCCAGCAGCGTGGTCTTGCCGGAGCCCACGGGGCCGCCGATGCCGACGCGCAGCGGGGGCAGGTTTTTGGTGCGGTTCGGGATGTGGTGCAGTGTGTTGGTCATGGCGTAATTTACTATCAAATCAATAGCTGCTAGCGCAGGATTCGCAAGCGCTAGGAGCGAAAAAGTCTTGAATATTGCACTTCGTGCTGGGCGCTCAGGATGGCCAGCATCGGCGAAAAGGCCTGGCGCTCGCTATTCATCAGGCCTATGGCGTGGTCGGCGGCGGCAGGTATGGCATCGGCCAGTTTTGCGAGGATGCGCTGGCCTGCGCTTTGGCCCAGCTGCATGGATTTGAGGGCGGCCTGCACCATGTTTTCGGCCCAGCCGAAGGCGTAGGCCAGCAGAACATCGCGCACGGGCGCCTGGGTGGTGGAGGCGGCCAGTGCAAATGCCACGGGGTATGTGGGGGGCAGGGCGGCCAGGTGGCGGATGGCGGGCAGGGACTCTTCGTTACCCTGGTGCTGGTTGCGCAGCCAGTCGGTCATCGACCGGCCCATCTGCTCGGTCTGCAGGCGCAGTTCGCTGGTTTCGCGGGTGTGTAGCACCCAGTCGTTGAGTTCGCGCACGTGCGCCCAGTCGGCGCGGCGCCAGGCGCCTGCTGCTTTGGCGATGAGGGCCATGTCGCCGCGCGCCTGCGTGATGTGCAACTGGTCCAGCAGCCAGTCGCCCACGGCGGTTTCGCTGGCGAGGCCCGCGTTTTCAATGGCGCTTTCCAGCCCTTCGGAGTACGAGAACCCGCCCACGGGCAACGCGGGGGAGGCCAGCCACATCAGCTGCAGGAAGCTGGCGGCGGGCAGGGGCGCGGGGCGGTCCAGGCGCATGGAGCGGGGAGTCAGTGGTCGTGGTTGCAGTGGGGGCCGTGCACATGCCCCTGGGCCACCACGGGGATGGACACGGTGCGCCCGGGGCCTGGGGCTGCGGTGCTTGCTGCTGCGTGGCTGTGATCATGGCTGTGATCGTGATCGTGATCGTGATCGTGATCACGATCGTGCCCATGGTCATGTCCGTGATCATGCCCACCATGGTGGTGGTGCCCGCCACCGTGTCCCGCCGCATAGGCCCCGCCTTCGGGTTCAAAGGGCAAGTTCTGCTCGGTCACGATCAGGTGCATCGCGCGCAGCATGTCGGCCAGCACGTGGTCGGGTTCGATCTTGAGGTGGTCGGGCTGCAGCTCGATGGGCACGTGGCGGTTGCCCAGGTGGTAGGCGGCGCGGGTCAGGTCGAACGGGGTGCCGTGCTGTGTGCAGTGCGTGATGACCAGCACGGGCTGCGGTGCGGCGATGACGCGGACCATGGAGCCGTCTTCGGCCACCAGCACATCACCGCCACGCACCAGCGTGCCGCGCGGCAGGAAGATGCCCAGCTCGCGCCCGGCGGAGTCGGTGGCGGCAAAGCGGCTTTTCTGGCGCACGTCCCAGTCCAGCTCGATGGTGGTGGCGCGCTTGACCAGTACGGGCGCAAGGCCCTTGCCTTGGGGGATCAGTTTGGAGGCTTGGATCATGGAGATTCTTTGTTGCAGCGGGCAAACGCGCATTGTGTGCCAGGGGCTCAACCCTGGGGAGCGCGTTTGTTTACAGCGTACGGGTCATGAAGAAGCTGTAAGGGTCGAGGCAGTAGTCGGCAAAAGGGCCGCATTCGACGAAGCCGTTCTGCAGGTAGAGCTGCCGCGCGGGTTCGAAGAACGGTTGCGTGCCGGTCTCCAGGCTCACGCGGGCAAAGCCGCGTGCGCGGGCCTCTTGCAGCAAATGGTTCAGGAGCTGGCGCGCAATGCCCCGGCCGCGATGGCGGGTGCTGGTGCGCATGGATTTGAGTTCAGCGTGGCCGGCATCGAGCCGCTTGAGCGCGCCCGTACCCACCAGCATGTCGCCATCCGCTCCGGTCAGCCAGGCAGACCAGAACGCAATGTTCGGCTGGCGCAGCTGGTCCATGTCCAGCGCGTGCACGCTTTCAGGCGGTGAAACGGCGCGCATGTCCACCAGGTGCTCTTGCATGAAGGCTTCAATGCGCGGGTCGCTCAGGTCGTCCAGGCGGATCATCAGGTCTTGCAATACGGCGCTCATGGGACGTGGGCCTCAGAACAAAAAGTAGCGCTGCGCCATGGGCAGCACGGTGGCGGGCTCGCAAGCGAGCAGCTGCCCATCTGCGCGTACCGAATAAGTCTGCGCGTCGATTTCCATCTTGGGCGTGTAGCTGTTGTGCACCATGTGCTGCTTACGCACGCTGCGGATGTTGCGCACCGCGCTCAGCGTTTTGCGCAGGCCGAAGCGCTCACCGATGCCCGCCGCCAAACCTGCCTGCGAGACAAAGGTGAGGGAGGTCTTGGCAATCGCTCCGCCAAACGCGCCAAACATCGGCCGGTAGTGCACGGGCTGGGGCGTGGGGATGGAGGCGTTCGGGTCACCCATCGCCGCCATGGCGATGAGGCCGCCCTTCAGGATCAGCGCGGGCTTCACGCCGAAGAATGCGGGCTTCCAGATGACGATGTCGGCCCATTTGCCCACTTCGAGCGAACCCACTTCATGGCTGATGCCGTGGGCGATGGCGGGGTTGATGGTGTACTTGGCCACGTAGCGCTTGATGCGCGTGTTGTCGTTGCGGGCGCTGTCGCCTTGCAGGCTTCCGCGCTGCACCTTCATCTTGTGCGCGGTCTGCCAGGTGCGCAGGATGACCTCGCCCACGCGGCCCATGGCCTGGCTGTCGCTGCTCATCATGCTGATGGCGCCCAGGTCGTGCAGGATGTCCTCGGCCGCGATGGTCTCCTTGCGGATGCGGCTCTCGGCAAAGGCCAGGTCCTCTGCAATGCTGGCGTCCAGGTGGTGGCACACCATGAGCATGTCCACGTGCTCGTCCAGCGTGTTGTGCGTGTACGGCATGGTGGGGTTGGTGGACGATGGCAGAAAGTTGGCTTCGCCCACCACGCGCAGGATGTCCGGCGCGTGCCCGCCACCCGCGCCTTCGGTGTGGAAGGCGCAGATGCCGCGCCCACCCACGGCGGCAATGGTGTTCTCCACAAAGCCCGATTCGTTGAGCGTGTCGCTGTGGATGGCCACCTGCGTGTCGGTTTCTTCGGCCACGTCCAGGCAGTTGCTGATGGCCGAGGGCGTGGTGCCCCAGTCTTCGTGCAGCTTCAGGCCAATGGCGCCCGCGTTGATCTGCTCGTGCAGCGCATCGGGCAGGCTGGCATTGCCCTTGCCAAGGAAGCCCAGGTTCATCGGGAAGGCGTCGGCGGCCTGCAGCATGCGCTCCATGTTGAAGGGTCCTGACGTGCAGGTGGTGGCCAGCGTGCCCGTGGCGGGGCCGGTGCCGCCGCCCAGCATGGTGGTCACGCCGCTGGCCAGGGCCTCTTCGATCTGCTGCGGGCAGATGAAGTGGATGTGGCTGTCGATGCCGCCTGCGGTGACGATGTTGCCCTCGCAGCTGATGACCTCGGTGCCGGGTCCGATGATGATGTCCACGCCGGGCTGCGTGTCGGGGTTGCCTGCTTTGCCGATGGATGCGATGCGGCCTGCGCGCAAGCCGATGTCGGCCTTGAAGATGCCGGTGTGGTCCACCACGAGGGCATTGGTCAGCACCGTGTCCACCGCCCCCTGGGCGTTGCTGCGCTGGCTTTGTGCCATGCCGTCGCGAATGGTCTTGCCGCCGCCAAACTTCACCTCTTCGCCGTAGCTGCCTGCGCGCAGCGTGTGATCGGCTTCGACTTCGAGAATGAGTTCGGTGTCGGCCAGGCGCACGCGGTCGCCCACGGTGGGGCCAAACATTTCGGCGTAGGCGCGTCGTCCAATGGTTGCCATGGTGGGGTGCTCCGCTTTCCGGTGGGCGATAAATACTATTGTTTTAATAGCTGCTAGCGCTTATCTATAAAGCGCTAGAGGCCAATTTGGCTCAAATCTTGGCGGTTCAGTGCTAGTGCGCACCCTGCGTGAGGCCCTGAAAGCCGAACACGCGGCGGTCGCCGGCGTAATCCACCAGCTCCACGGTGCGCTCCTGGCCGGGCTCAAAGCGCACGGCGGTGCCCGACGCAATGTTCAGCCGCATGCCGCGCGCAGCCGCGCGGTCAAAACCCAGCGCGTTGTTGGTTTCGGCAAAGTGGTAGTGCGAACCGACCTGAATGGGTCGGTCGCCGGTGTTGCGCACCACCAGCGTGAGGGTGTGGCGGCCGGTGTTGAGCGGGGGTTCGCCGGGTTCGGTGAAGAGTTCGCCTGGGATCATTGCGTGCTCCTGGTGGGTCAACGGGTCAGGCCATTTGCGCGAGCAGCGCACCACCGAACACCGCCACGCCCGCACCTGCGGCGCGCGCCAGCCACACATGGCGGTGGCGCAGTGCCCAGCCCGCCGCGAGGCCCGTGCCATGCAGCAGCATGGTGGCAGTCAGCATGCCCGCAAGGGTTTGCCAGGCGCTGTCGCTGCCTGCCAGTTCGTAGCCATGGGCCACGCCGTGGAAGACAGCGAACACGCCCACACCCAGCGCCGCCACCAGTCCGGGCACGCGCAGGCGCGACACGACCAGCAGGCCTGTGACCAGCAGCGACGCAGCAATCATCGGCTCCACAGCAGGCAGCGCCACGCCCTGCAGGCCCAGCACGGCGCCCACCAGCAGCATGGCCGCAAAGCCCACGGGGCCCCATAGCAGTTCGCGCCCGGCGCTGCGCGCGGCCAGGGCGCTCCACAGGCCCACGGCCACCATGGCGGCCAGGTGGTCCAGGCCGAACAGGGGGTGGGCAAGGCCGCTGAAGAAACTGTTGTGGATGTGGGATTCAGCGCCTGTATGGGCGTTGGCGCATGTGCTGATTGCGCTGGCAGCTATGAAAAGGAGAGCGGCTGTGTGGCGGTGTGAGAGTGCGATGCGCATGGGGGCTCCACAGAGAGAACGAGGGACAGAGAGAAAGGGGGTCAGACGATCGGTTGATGGACGGTGACCAGCTTGGTGCCGTCGGGGAAGGTGGCCTCGACCTGGATGTCAGGAATCATCTCGGCGATGCCGTCCATCACGTCCGCGCGGGTGAGCACGGTGCGGCCCTCGCTCATCAATTGCGCCACGGTCTTGCCGTCGCGCGCGCCTTCCATCACGGCGGCGCTGATCAGGGCCATGGCCTCGGGGTAGTTGAGCTTCAGGCCCCGGGCCTTGCGGCGCTCGGCCAGCAGGGCGGCGGTGAAGATCAGCAACTTGTCTTTCTCACGAGGGGTCAGTTCCATGTCGTTCTGCTCAATGTAAGGAGGGGTGGGCTCGTGTGGCGGGTTGTCCAGGCCGGACACGCGGGGCAATCGTCATCGATGGCCGTGCGGTCCGAAGGGCAGCGGATTCATCATAGGCAGCAAGCCCCGTGCCCGCCATACGCCAGAGGGCGCAGGGGTGGTGCCCACCCGCGGCGGCCGTGGCATGGAAACTGCACTTGCAGGGCTTGTCGCAACCCCTGTCCATGCCTCCCTCCACCGCCTCTCTTGTCCCGCCCGAAGTGGCCTCGGCGCCCGCATTGGGGCCGGATGCCGACGCGCAAGCGCCGCAGCAGGTCGTCAAGGTGCGCCGCGACTACAACAGCTGGGTCGCCACCGAGACCATGGAGGACTACGCACTGCGCTACACCCCCCAGCGCTTTCGCAAATGGTCTGAATGGCGGGTGGCCAACACCGCGTTTGGCGCGGCCTCCTTCCTGATCCTGGAGGCCGTGGGCGCCACGCTGCTGGTGCAGTACGGCTTCATCAACGCGTTCTGGGCCATCGTGGCCACGGGGCTCATCATCTTCCTGGCGGGGCTGCCCATCAGCGTGTATGCGGCGCGCTATGGGGTGGACATGGACCTGCTCACGCGCGGCGCGGGGTTTGGCTACATCGGCTCCACGCTCACCTCGCTGATCTACGCCAGCTTCACTTTCATCTTCTTCGCGCTCGAAGCCGCCGTGATGGCCTACGCGCTGGAGCTGGCGCTCGACATCCCGCCCACCTGGGGCTACCTGATCTGCGCCATTGTGGTGATTCCACTGGTCACGCATGGCGTGTCGGCCATCAGCCGCCTGCAGGTGTGGACACAGCCGCTGTGGCTGGTGATGCTGGTGGTGCCGTTTGTGTATGTGATCGTGCGCGATCCTGGTGCGTTTTCTGGCATAGTGCACTACGGTGGTGAATCAATGCGGGGCGCCACATTCCAGTTGCCCTTGTTTGGTGCGGCGCTCACGGTCGGTATTGCGCTCATTACCCAGATGGGGGAGCAGGCCGACTACCTGCGCTTCATGCCCGCATCCACCCCCGCCACACGTGGGCGCTGGTGGCTGGGCGTGCTGGTGGGCGGGCCGGGCTGGGTGGTGCTGGGCGTGCTCAAGATGCTGGGCGGCGCGCTGCTGGCTTATCTGGCGCTCACGCACATGGTGCCTGCCGAGCGCGCGGTGGACCCGAACCAGATGTACCTGGCCGCGTATGAATACGTGTTCCCCCACTACGGCTGGGCGGTGGCGGCCACGGCGTTGTTTGTGGTGGTCTCGCAGCTCAAGATCAATGTGACCAACGCCTACGCAGGCTCGCTGGCGTGGTCGAACTTCTTCTCGCGCCTTACCCACAGCCACCCGGGGCGCGTGGTGTGGGTGGTGTTCAACACCCTCATCGCCTTCATGCTGATGGAGATGAACGTGTTCCGCGCCATGGGCGAGGTGCTGGGGCTGTACTCCAACATCGCCATCGCCTGGATCATGTCGGTGGTGGCCGACCTCGTCATCAACAAGCCGCTGGGCCTGTCGCCCAAGGGCATCGAGTTCAAGCGCGCGCACCTGTACGACATCAATCCGGTGGGCGTGGGCTCGATGGCGCTCGCGTCCATCCTGTCCATCAGCGCGCACCTGGGCCTGTTCGGACCGCTGCCGCAGGCGTTCTCGGCGGTGATTGCGATGGCGGTGGCCTTTGTCACCGCACCGCTCATTGCCTGGGCCACTGGAGGGCGCTACTACATTGCGCGCCAGCCCGATCCCACTGCGGTGACCGATGTGGTGGCGGTGCCCATGCACGGTCCGGTCAGCGGCAAACAAGGTGCTGACCTGGGCAGCACCATGCGCTACACCGTGCAGCGCTGCGTGATCTGCGAGCGCGAGTACGAAGCCCCGGACATGGCCCAGTGCCCTGCTTACCGGGGGGCTATCTGCTCGCTGTGCTGCACGCTCGATGCGCGCTGCGGCGACCTGTGCAAACCCCACGCCAGTATGGCGGTGCAATGGTCGGCCGCGCTGCGCTGGGTGCTGCCGCGCGCCATGTGGCGCTACCTGGACACGGGCCTGGGTCACTTCCTGCTGCTGATGCTGGTGATAGCGCCGCTGCTGGCCTCGGTGATGGGGCTGCTGTACCACCAGGAGCTCAACACCATCGCCCAGGCGGCCACTGACACCGAGGTGATGGCGGCACCCGAAGTGGCGCTGCGCTCGGGCCTGCTCAAGGCCTATCTTGCACTGCTGGTCATTTCGGGCATCGTGGCCTGGTGGCTGGTGCTGGCGCACAAAAGCCGTCAGGTGGCGCAGGAGGAATCCAATCGGCAGACGGGCCTCTTGGTGCGCGAGATCGAGCTGCACCGCCAGACCGACGAGGCCCTGCAGACCGCGCGCAGCGTGGCCGAGCAGGCGCGCCAGGTGGCCGAAGAAGCCAAGCGTGCTGCCGACCAGGCCAACCACGCCAAAAGCCGCTACATCAGCGCCATCAGCCACGAGATCCGCACGCCGCTCAACTCCATCCTGGGCTACGCGCAGCTCATGGGCGAGGACGTGGGCGTGCCCCCGCACCGCAAGCAGGCGGTGCATGTGATCCGCCGGGGCGGCGAGCACCTGCTCTCGCTCATCGAGGGCACGCTCGATATTGCGCGCATCGAATCCGGCAAGCTCACGCTGGACGTGACGCCCATGCGTTTTTCCGATGGCCTGCATGAGATGGCCAGCCTGTTTGAACTGCAGGCCGCGGCCAAGGGCCTGGCCTTCCAGTTTGATGTGCTGGGCGTGATTCCGGAAGTGGTGCGTGCCGACGAAAAGCGCCTGCGCCAGATCCTCATCAACCTGCTGGGCAACGCCGTCAAATTCACCGCGCACGGCACCGTCACGCTGCGCGTGCGCTATGCACGCGAAATGGCGCGCATCGAGGTGCAGGACACCGGACCAGGCCTCACAGCCGAGGAGATCGAGCGCATCTTCGAGCCCTTTGCGCGTGGCGGCTCGGGCGGTGGCAACACCGCGGCCGCGCCGGGCGCAGGCCTGGGCCTGACCATTGCCAAGATGCTCACCGCGCTCATGGGCGGCGAGCTGACGGTGAGCAGCACCCCAGGCGTGGGCTCGGTGTTCCACGTCAAGCTGTTCCTGCCCGAGGTGCATGGGGATGCGCTGGGCAAGGCGGCGGCGCCCGTGGCTGTGCAAGCCCAGCGCGCGCGCAGAGGGTATGCCGGCGAGCGCCGCCGCATCCTGGTCGTGGACAACGAAGAGCCTGACCGCGAACTGCTGGTGCAACTGCTCGAACCCCTGGGCTTTGAGCTGCGCCAGGCGGCCAGCGGCCACGATGCGCTGGACCTGCTGGCCACCGGCTACCGGCCGCACGCCATCTTCATGGACCTGGCCATGCCGGGCATCGACGGGTGGGAGACCTTGCGGCGCGTGCGGCAGATGCGGTTGCCGAACGTGCATTGCGCCATTGTTTCCGCCAATGCGTTTGACAAGGCGCTGGACAACGACGTGGACATCCGCCCCGAAGACTTCATCGTCAAGCCCGTCCGCCACAGCGAGCTGCTCGACTGGCTGGAGCGCCGTTTGGTCTTGCAGTGGCAATACGGCGAAGCCGATATGACCTCCGCCTTGCCTGCGGCAGCGGATGCGCCCCTCACGTACCCCGACACCACCGCCCTGGCCGCCTTGGCCCAGGCGGTGGCGCTGGGCTACTACCGTGGCATCCTCAACACGCTGGACGACATTGAACGCAGCCAGCCCGCGCACAGCGCTTTCGTAGGCACCATGCGGCAGCTGGCCAAGCAGTTCCAGTTCGATGCCATGGGCCAGATCCTGGAGCAGGCGCCATAGTGATGACCACCGCCAACCCATCTTCCTTGCACGCGTCTGCAGCGCCCGGTGCAGCGCTGGACCGCACCGACAGCGACGTGGTGCTGATCGTGGACGACGTGCCAGACAACCTGGCCGTGCTGCATGACGCGCTGGATGAATCGGGCTACACCGTGCTGGTCGCCACGCATGGCGAGGCGGCCTTGCAGCGTGCCGCGCAGGCCCTGCCCGACATCGTGTTGCTCGACGCCATGATGCCCGGCATGGACGGCTTTGAAGTGGCGCGGCGCCTGAAGGCATCGCCCGCCACGGCGCACATCCCCATCATCTTCATGACGGGCCTGACCGAGACCGAGCACCTCGTGGCCGCGCTGGAGGCGGGTGGCGTGGACTACGTCACCAAGCCCATCAAGCCCCGCGAGGTGATGGCGCGCATGGGCGTGCACCTGGGCGCAGCCCGCAAGGCCCGGCAGGACGCCCGCCAGGCCCGCGAGGCGCGCAACGCGCTCGATGCGTTTGGCTACGCCAGCATCACCGTGCGTGCGTCGGACGGCCGCATCGTCTGGCAAACCCCGCTGGCGCGCGAGCTGCTGCAAAGCTACTTTGGTGAAGTGAGCCCCGATGGCACGCCCACCGCCTTTGGCCAATGGGCGCCCGAGGCGGTGCAGGCCTGGCTGCGCCGCCATGTGCTGGCCGACAACGCGGCCGAGCTGCTGGCCGCTTCGCTGGCCGAGCCCCCGCGCCTGGCCGTGGAGCAGGGCGCCCGCAGGCTCACCTTCCGCCTGCACCAGCAGGCAGGCGACAGTGCGGGCGGCGGCGACTGGCTCATCGTGATGCGCGAGGTGTCCGACGCAAAAATCATCGAATCCATGAGCCTGTCCTTCAAGCTCACCGCGCGCGAGGCCGAGGTGCTGTACTGGGTGGTCAAGGGCAAGATCAACCGCGACATCGGCGACATCCTGGGCGCGAGCCCCGCCACGGTGAAGAAACACCTGGAGCGCGTGTTCGCCAAACTGGGGGTGGAGACGCGCACTGCGGCGGCGGCGATGGCGATGAACCGCATCCGGCAGCTGCACCCGCAGTTTGAGGGATAGATTTTTGGTGTTTTTGGCCGCTAGCGCTTGTTGCTAAAGCGCTGGTAGCTATGAATTTTGAAGAGCCAGTGTGACCGCCGTAGGCCGCGCGTCAGCGGCCCACAGCCTTCTCCAGCTCTTGCTTGTTCATTTTTGAGCGCCCCTTGATCCCCTGCCGTTTGGCGTCTTCGTAGAGCTGATCCCGGGTGCGCCCCTGCGGGCCACAGTGCGAGTTCCTGCCTCCGCGCACGGGCGCAGGTGTGGCATGCAGGGTCTGGGGGGTTGCGGTTTTACTTTCGCCGTGCTGTGCGCGTTCCTTGTTGACCGTGCGGGCCGCGATTTCCTCGGCCGTGTCTTCGTCCTTGCCGCGTTCCAGCAGGCTGTCCTTGATGTGTTCGTACTGGCGCTCGCGTTTGGCGCTCCAGGTTCCGCGTGGCATGGTGGGCTCCTTCGAGTGGCAGGGTGATGAGCGTTTCAGCTTAGGCCCTGGCCCGGCGGCCCCGGTCAGTGTTGCGCGGGGGCGGGTGTAGGACGCATGCCTCGCATGTCTTCTGAAGGGAGTGGTAGCCCAAAATTTGGTCAAAAAATGGCTCTAGCGCTTATTTGACAAGCGCTTATAGCTATTATTTTTGAATGAACTACATCCCCAGCGACTTCAGCAGTGCGTCCGTGTCGTCCTGCCCCCCCGCAGGCGGTGGCGCGGGCACGGGAGGGGCTTCTTGCGACTGGGCCATCAGCGCGTCGGCATCCGGCACTTCCTGCGCCTCGAAGTCGTAGAGCTTGATGAACTCGGTGCGGTCGATGGCCAGTTCCAGGTAGAAGATGTTGTTGTTGCTGGTGTAGAAGGTCACACGCCGGGCTTCGGGCTTGTCCAGGTTGGCGTCCACGCTCAGCATCACCTGCTTGTTCAGCACCAGCATCTTGGGCTGGTTCTGGGTGATGTGGGTCTGCAGCTCGCGGCGCACCTTGCCGGTGAAGTCGCCCACCACCTGGTTCATCAGCTCGCCCATCACATTGCTCACTTCGTCCGACGTGTAGGAGCTGACCAGATCGTCCTTGGACATGCCCATGTTCAGCAGGTAGTTGGCATACAGCTCCATCGCGGCCTGGGCCGAGAAGTTGATGATGACCAGGCCCGAGAAGCCGCCATCGAACAGCACAAAACAGCCGATGTCGGGCTTGAGGCACGTCTTGCTGATGCGCTGCACCATGCCGGAGTAGTGGATCTGGCTGTGGGTGGCCACGTTCAAGACCCGGGTGACGGAGTTGCACAGGCTGATCAGCAGATCTTCGGTGCCGTAGACGGGGGATTTATCGGGGAGGCTCATGGTGTGGGTAGGCATCTGCCAGGAAAAACAACAACAAAACTGCAACGCAGACAGAGCATAGGCGATGGCGCACCGCGAGGCCAGAGTGCTTTCCGCCCTGGTGCGCTCAGCTGCGGGTGTTGGCCGTGCGGTTCTTGGGCGCAGAACTTGCGTGCCCTTGATCCGGGTCATACCACGTTGGCGCCCTGGGCCCGCATGGGATGCAGCGGATTGACAACCAACCGGGCAGGCGTATCGTGCCTCCCATACCAAAAGAGAGGGGCGCCAGATGGGTGTTGTCTATAACTATGGGTTGGCTGATTTCCAGTCGATTGCGGCGGGCGCAGCGGTTTTGGCCAGTGGGGGGGGCGGCAGCTACCACGACGCTTGTTCGATCCTTCAGGAGCTGGCTGGTCAGGGCTGGAGCGGCACGGTCACGGTGCAGGACTATGACGGCGCCACCAACGCCTGTGTGCTCGCCATCATGGGCTCGCCCGATGCGGCCGACAGCCTCACGCTGTCTGCGGTGCAAAACTCGGTCAGCAACACCGTGGCCGTGATGGAGGCCAGCACCGGTGCCCTGCTGGGCGCCTTGATCCCTGTGGAGATCGGGCCCATCAATTCGCTGGTGCCGCTCATTGGCGCGGCCATGTCGCAGGGCGCGGTCTGGGTGGTCAACGGCGATGGCGCCGGCCGTGCCGTGCCCGAACTGCCCCAGACCACCTTCACCGGCGGTGCGCAGCTTGCGCCGTGCCCCGCTGTGCTGGCCAGCGATGCCTCTACGCTGGTGGATCTGGAATCCGCCGTGCTGGGCGCCTCCACCGCTGCGCGCGTGGAAACCCTGGCGGGTGGCGTGGTGGCCGGGTTTGGCGGGTATTCGGGCATCGCCATGTGGCCCTCCAACGCGGGCAACGGCTTTGCGTTGTCGGGCAGCTACATACCGGGCACGCTGGAGCAGGCGCGGGGCCTGGGGCAGTTTCTGCTACAGGCCGCCACGCCGCCCGCCACCGCTGCAGTGGCCGGTGTGATCACCATGATCACCGGCCGCCCAGCCAGCGCGGTGGTGACCAATTTTTTCATCACCTCGGTCACGCAGTCCACCTCCAGCGCGTCGCTGGATTCGGGCATCATCCGCCTGGACAACACACAGGACCCGAGCCTGAGCACCGAGACGCACTATCTGTACAACCTGAACGAGAACCTCATCATGTACTCGTCTGCGAGCGTGGCGCCCGATGTCATCGCCCCCGACTCCATCTGCTACTACTCGGAAAGCACGGGCCGCGGCTTCTCCAACGCCAGCGACGACCTGGCCCTGTACTTCGATCCCACCACGGGCAAAAGCACGGGCCAGATGGTCAGCGTGATCGCCGTACAGACAGCGCCCCAGCTTTACAACACCCCGGGTGTGGTGGCGTCGTTTGCCGGTTTGCTGCGCAATATGGGTTACGCCGGGGCCATGCCGTCGGCCTGAAGAATCAAGGGTTTTTGCCGCCATGGGTGATGAAGCAGACCTGAACAAGGAGCGGCTGGAGCTGGTGCTGGAGGCCGCCGGGCTGGACCTGTGGGAGAACGACCTGGTCAGCGGCCAGGTCACCCACAAGGCCTCCAAGACCTTTGAGGAGCTGGGTTTTACCCAGGACGAAATCGTGACGGGCGTGCAGGACATCTTTGGCCTGTTCCACCCTGGCGATCTGGACAAGGTCAAGCAGGCGGTGGCCGACCACGTGGCAGGCATCACGCCGCAGTACCGTGCCGAGTTCCGGCTGCGCTCCAAGGCGGGCGAGTGGATCTGGTTTGCCAACTACGGCCGCATCATGGACCGCAGCAGCGCCACCCCCGGCAAGCGGTTGATAGGTGTCACCTTCAACATCCATGACCGCAAGCAGAAGGAAGACGAGATTGCGCAGATCAACCAGCAGCTGCTGGAGCAGAACAAGCTGCTGCAGGAGCTCAATACCGCGCTGGAGTTGCTGGCCGCCAATGACTCTCTGACGGGCCTGGCCAACCGGCGCACGCTGATGGAACTGGGCGCGAACGAATGCAAACGCACCGAGCGTTTTGACCACCCCCTGTCCCTGCTGGTGGTGGACATTGACCTGTTCAAGACGGTCAACGACGCTTGGGGGCACCTTGCGGGCGACCGCGTGATCTGCGCCGTGGCCCAGGCCTGCGCGGCGCGCAAGCGCAGCGGTGTGGACATCGTGGCGCGGTTCGGGGGCGAGGAGTTTGTGATCGTATTGCCCGAAACCGATGGCGTCAGCGCCTTGCGTGTGGCCGAATCACTGCGCCACGATGTGGCCGCGTTGAGCGTGCCCGTGAATGAGCAGGGTGCGAGCGCTTCGGTCACCGTGAGCATCGGTGTGGCCACGATGCACAAGGGCTCGGGCATCGGCTTTGAAGAGCTGGTCAACCGTGCCGACAAGGCCCTGTACCGCGCCAAGGGCACGGGGCGCAACGCCGTGTACTGCGCCGATGTGCAGCAGGGTGGGGCCCCTGCGGTCCATGTACTCATCGAGCCGGACGAAGACGCAGACGCAGACGGCGTTGTCACCGCCTGAGCTCCGTCCGCTCCTCACTCCTCGCTCGTCCACTCCACCTGCACGCCCAGGCTGCGCAGGTTCTCCACGAAGTGCGGGTGGGCGCGGCGGATGGGTGTGGCGTTGCGGATCTCCGAGCGCCCGGGGGTGCTCGCCGCCACCATGAAGAGCGCAATCGCCACGCGGATGATGTAGCGGCTCTCCACCACCGCAGGCGTCAGCGGGTTGCCGCCAAAGGTCACCAGCCGGTGCGGGTCGGACTGGAACACATGCGCGCCAAACTTCGACAGCTCGCCCGCCCAGCCTAAAGCGCCGTCGTACACCTTGTTCCAGAACAGCGCATTGCCCTCGGCCCGCACACCCAGGGCGATGAAGATGGGCAGCAGGTCCACCGGAAAGTACGGCCAGGGCGCCGCCTCCACCTTGGTCAGCACATTGCTGGTGAACGGCGTCTGCACCTTGAGCGGGCCCGCGCAGTGCGCGCGCGACCAGCCGTCCTCGTGCGTGATCGTGACGCCAAACTTGGCAAAGGTACGGTCGATGAGCGGGAAATTCTCGGGCGCGCTGTTCTTCACCACCACGTCGCCACCGGTGATCGCGCCCAGCGCGAGGAAGGTCGTGATCTCATGGAAATCTTCGTCAAAGCGAAACTCGCCACCGCGCAGTTGCGTGCCGCCATGCACCGTGATGCGCGACGTGCCAATGCCCTCGATGCGCACGCCGATCATGGTCATGAAGCGGCAGAACTCCTGCACATGCGGCTCCGACGCGGCATTGGTCAGCACCGACGTGCCTTCGGCCGTGGCGGCGCACAGCACGAAGTTCTCGGTGGTGGTGACCGATGCGTAGTCCAGCCAGTGGTGGTTGGCCTGCAGCCTGCCGTCGCAGCGGATCAGCAGCGAGCCTTCGGCCCGTTCCACGCGCCCGCCAAAGCGGTGGAACACCTCCACATGCGGGTCGATCTCGCGCACGCCCAGGGTGCAACCCTTGACGTTGTCCTCCAGCCGCGCCACGCCAAAGCGCGCCAGCAGCGGGGGCACCAGCATGATGGACGAGCGCATTTCCTCGGGCAGGCGGTGGTGGGCCGCGTCGAACGTGGTGGCGTGGTGGTGCAGGTTCAGCGTGCCAGTGGCGTGGTCCATCTGCACATCGCTGCCCAGCGTGCGGAAGATGTCGAGGATCTTGCGCACATCGGTGATGTCGGGCACGCCGAGCAGCCTGAGTGGCTCGTTGGTGAGCAGCGTGGCGCAGAGCACGGGGAGCACCGCGTTCTTGTTGGCAGAAGGAATGATGCGGCCCCGCAGCGGGGTGCCGCCGTGGACGACGAGGTTGGACATGGGGAGGGAGGAGAAGAGGCCTGGGCGGGCCAGGGGTTGCGCGAGGTCGATACTCTAACTGGGTTGTGTGTATGGGGGCGGTGTGCCTGGTTTGTGGGCGGAGGCCGGGGAGCGCGCCCGGCAGCGCGGTAACTTTCTTTCGCGTCGCCGAAAGAAAGTCACCAAAGAAAGGGCGACCCCCAGTCTGCGACCCCTTCGCGTTGCGAAGGGGCAACCTGCGGCGGGGCGGTTGCGGGTGCGCCGTGGAACTCGCTTTGCGCTGGCGCGCGCCGCTCGGACAACCACGGCGAGTCAGTTCACGAGGCATGCGCGCTTCGACGCGCATGCTCACCCCGCAACCGCCCCGCCGCAGGCGCAGCCAGCAGGGGTGGGACAGCCGAACATCCGAACATCCACACGGGCCTTTGCTGCGCTCGGCCCAGTTTGCGCAACGCGAGGCGCTTGCGCCCGCGCGTTCGGGGCCGAGCGCAGCGCAGCGAAGCAATGGCCCGTGTGGATGTCCGCACCCCGGGTTCCCTTCAGGATGCGCCGAGGAGCGCAGCGGGCGGGGTGGCCTGTGTGCCGAAGGACACACAGGCTTCGTGATCTGACTTGCTGCGGTTGTTTGAGCGGCGCGCGCAGCGCAAAGCGAGTTCCGCAGCACACCCCGCCCGCGAGCACCGCAGGTTGCCCGCAGCGAAGCGAAGGGACGCAGCGTGTAGGGTCGCCTTCTCTTTGGTGACTTTCTCTTGGCGAGGCAAGAGAAAGTTACTGCGCCGCCGGGCGCACACCCCGGCCTCCGCCCTCCAACCAGGCATGCGGCAAATCCAGTGCACAAGCCCAGGCTTCGTCAAGCTCAGCCCGAACGGGCAGATGAACCGATCAGACCCTGACAAACTCAGCTCGAATGGCCGACAGCATGGGGCGTGCTGCAAAAATAATAGCTATAAGCGCTTTATGGACAAGCGCCAGCGGCAGACACAACCAAAAATCAACCCCGCCCCTCAGCCGCCTGATGAATCGCCGCTCGAATCCTCGGATACGTCCCGCACCGGCACGCATTGCCCCCCATCGCCGCATCAATGTCCGCATCGCTGGGCTTGGGTGTTTTCTTGAGCAGCGCGCAGGCTGACATCAACTGCCCGCTCTGGCAGTAGCCGCACTGCGCCACATCCAGCACCGTCCATGCGGTGCGCAGGGCCGTGGCTTCGGGTCCTTGCAGGCCCTCGATGGTGGTCACATCGGCATCGCCCACGGCCGAGAGGGGCGTGATGCAGGCGCGCACGGGCTCGCCATTCAGATGCACTGTGCAGGCGCCGCACAGCGCCATGCCGCAGCCAAACTTGGTGCCGTTCATGTGCAGCTCGCCGCGCAGCACCCACAGCAACGGGGTGTCGGGTTCGGCGTTGACGGAGATGGCTTTGCCGTTGACGCGCAGGGTGGTGGGCATGGTGGTTCCTTGAATCGATTCAGGCCAGCTTCAGTGGCAGGGCGCGCAGGCGCTGGCCGGTGAGTGCGAAGAGGGCGTTGGCCACCGCAGGCGCAATGGGCGGCACGCCGGGCTCGCCCACGCCCTCGGGCGGTTCGGCGCTGTCGATGATGTGGGTCTCCACCCGTGGGCAGTCGGCCATGCGGAGCAGTGGCACGTCGTGAAAATTGCTCTGCTGCACCTGCCCGTCCTTCAGGGTGATCTCGCCATACAGCGCCGCCGTGAGGCCAAACACCACGCCGCTTTCCATCTGCTGCGCAATCAGGTTGGGGTTGATGGCCGCGCCGCAGTCGACAACGCACACCACGCGGTGCACGCGGATGGCCTTGTCCGCCCCCACCGACACTTCGGCCACCTGCGCCACGATGGAGCCGAACGACTGGTGCAATGCCACGCCGCGCGCACGCTTCTCGCCCGCTGCACCCGGTGCCAGCGGTTTTCCCCAGTCCGCCAGCTCGGCCGCCTTTTGCAGCACCTTCAGATGGCGCGGGTGCTTTTGCAGCAGTGCGGCGCGAAACGCCACCGGGTCCTGCTTGGCCGCTGCTGCGGCCTCGTCCACAAAACTTTCCTTGAAAAACGCCTGGTGCGAGTGTCCGACCGAGCGCCAGAAGCCGACCGGCAGCGGCAGGTCGACGATCTCGTGCGCAATGCGCGCATGGGGCCATTCGTAGGGCTGGTCGAACGCGCCTTCGGACGTGGTCTTGTCCGGCCCTGCGCCTGCGAGGCCAAAGGTGCGCACCAGCACCTGCGGCACGATGGCCTGGCCCACCGACACGTTGTGCCAAGCCACCAGCTGGCCCTGCGCGTCAAACCCCGCCTTGAAGCGGGCCATGCAGGCCGGGCGGTAGAAGTCGTGCTGCGTGTCCTGCTCGCGGCTCCACAGCGTTTGCACCGGCGCACCACCGGCCACCTTGGCTATGGCGGCGGCCTGGGCCACGTAGTCGGCCTCCAGCCTGCGGCCAAAGCCGCCACCCAGCAGCAGCTGGTGCAAGGTCACTTTTTCGTCGTCGATGCCTAGCGCCTTGGCCGCCGCGCGGCGCGCCAGGCCCGGCACCTGGGTGGATGTCCACACGGTGGCAGCGCCGTCTTTGAACTGCACCGTGCAGTTGATCGGCTCCAGCGCGGCGTGGGCCAGGTAGGGCGCGCGGTAGTCGGCGGTGATGGTGGTCGCAGCGCCTTGCATGGCCGCGTCCACATCGCCCGCGCTGTGGTAGCCAAAGCCTTTGGCCTGGTCCAGCGCCTGGGCCAGTCGCGCCATCACGGTGTCGCTCGACAAGGTGGCGGCGGGGCCGTGGTCCCATTCCACGGTGACTGCGGCGGCGGCCTTTTTGGCGTGCCACGGCGTGTCGGCAATCACGGCCACACCGCCCGTGCCGCCGTGGTAGGGCGCCACATCGAGCACGTGTTTTACGCCGGGCAGCTTCTGGGCGGCGGCTGCATCAAAGCGGGCCACCTTGCCGCCGCGCGTGGGGCACATTACGAGACTGGCGTGCAGCAGGCCGGGCGGATTGGCGTCGATGCCGAACACGGCCGTTCCATCGAGTTTGGACGGCGCCTCGATGCGCGTGAGCGGCTTGCCGATCAGCTTGAACTGCGCGGGCTCTTTCAGTGTGACCTTGCCCGGCATGGGCTGCTGCGCGGCCAGGGCGGCCAGTTCGCCAAAGGTGGCGCGCTGCCCTGCGGTGTGTTCCACCCAGCCTGCGTTGGCCGTGCACTCGGTCGCCTGCACGCCCCACTGCGCAGCGGCAGCGCGGATCAGCATCGCGCGCGCATGGGCGCCAGCTTCGCGCATGGGCAGCCACAGGTCCTTGATGCTGCTCGATCCGCCCGTCATCATCACACCCACCTCGCGCATGGTCTTGGCGGTCAGCCAGCCGGCCACGGCCTTCATCGAGCCATCGTTGTCGGGGTGAAAGGGCAGGCCGTCCACCACCGTGGCCAGGTTGTTGTAGATGTCGTCGATGGGCGTCATCTCCAGCCGCACCTGCGCCCAGTCGGCATCCAGCTCTTCGGCCAGGATGGCGGCCAGGCCCGTGTGGGCACCCTGGCCCATTTCGGACTTGGCCATCATCACCGTCACGGTGTTGTCGGCCCCCACTTTGACCCAGCCGTTCAAGGCGGCCTGCCCGCTGGTCTGCGGCAGCGGGTCGGACGGGTGCAGGCGCTGGCGTGGCGGCATCACGCCCCAGCCAATGACCAGCGCGCCCGCTGTTGCGGCGCCGCCGAGGAGCACTGTGCGTCGTTTCACCATGGGTTCATTCCTTATTGGGGCCTTAGCCGCCCATCGTAAATCCGAGGGGCGTTTCTCCACCACCGGGATTGCCGCAGATTTTGAGTGTTTTTGGCCTCCAGCGCTTATATATAAAGCGCTATTAGCTACTGATTGCATAGCGTTTCGCCTACCCGACACAACGCGGGTGACCTGGCTTTACGCGTTCGCGCCGTGCCACCGTGTACGCCACCCGGCGTATTTCCCAAGCAGGCCCCGCTCTCCAGAATCCATTCCATCGCTCGATCACCCAGGGCCCCGCAAGGGACCGGCGAGCGAAGCGGTTTGATTGATTGAAACCACCACCGGAGAAGCACACATGCAACGTCGTTATTCCCTCAAAGCCCTTGCCGCCGTCGCTACGCTCGCTGGCCTGTCTGCGCTGCCAGCCCACGCCCAGGACACGATCAAGGTCGGCATCCTGCACAGCCTGTCGGGCACCATGGCCATCTCCGAGACCGTGTTGAAAGACACCGTGCTCATGGCCATCGACGAGATCAACGCCAAGGGCGGCGTGCTGGGCAAGAAGCTCGAACCCGTGGTGGTGGACCCGGCTTCCAACTGGCCCCTGTTCGCTGAAAAGACCAAGCAGCTGCTCGGCCAGGACAAGGTCTCGGTCATCTTCGGCTGCTGGACCTCGGTGTCGCGCAAATCGGTTCTGCCCGTGGTCGAAGAGATGAACGGCCTGCTGTTCTACCCCGTGCAGTACGAGGGTGAAGAACTGTCCAAGAACGTGTTCTACACCGGCGCCGCGCCCAACCAGCAAGCCATCCCTGCGGTGGACTACCTGATGAGCAAGGACGGCGGCAGCGCCAAGCGCTGGGTGCTCTTGGGCACAGACTATGTGTACCCCCGCACCACCAACAAGATCCTGCGCGCCTACCTCAAGTCCAAGGGCGTGAAGGACAGCGACATCGACGAGAAGTACACCCCGTTCGGCCACTCCGACTACCAGACCATCGTGGCGGACATCAAGAAGTTCAGCCAGGGCGGCAAGACGGCTGTGGTCTCCACCATCAACGGCGACTCGAACGTGCCCTTCTACAAGGAACTGGGCAACGCAGGCCTGAAGGCCAAGGACGTGCCTGTGGTCGCCTTCTCGGTGGGCGAGGAAGAACTGCGCGGCGTGGACACCAAGCCGCTGGTGGGCCACCTGGCCGCCTGGAACTACTTCCAGTCCATCAAGAGCCCCGCCAACACCGAGTTCATCAAGAAGTGGAGCGACTACGCCAAGGCCAAGGGCATTGCCGGCCACAAGGACAAGCCGCTGACCAACGACCCGATGGAAGCCACCTACATCGGCATCAACATGTGGAAGCAAGCGGTTGAAAAGGCCAAGAGCACGGACGTGGACAAGGTGATTGCTGCCATGGCGGGCCAGACCTTCAAGGCACCGAGCGGCATCGTGTCGAAGATGGATGAAAAGAACCACCACCTGCACAAGAGCGTGTTCATCGGCGAGATCAAGGCCGACGGCCAGTTCAACGTGGTGTGGAAGACCCCCGGCCCGGTGAAGGCCAAGCCATGGTCTCCATACATCGAAGGCAACGACAAGAAGAAGGACGAGCCGGACGGCAAGTCGAAGCTGTGATTCGGTACACCCCCCTGAGGCGCTAGCGCGCCTTCACCCCCTCTCTCGCCTCGCTGCGCGATGCGGGAGGGGGGACGATGCCAGCGGCCCGGCAAAGCCGGTTCCGCGGCATCCCTGGCCTGGGTTCGCGCATGTTCCGCGGCCCGCTGCTTTTTCAGACGCCACCGGCTTGTGCCATGCTTTCATCCATCTTTTCCCGCCTGATCGCCTGCCTGCTGCTGTGTGCAGCCGTGCAGGCGCACGCACTCACGGCCGAGGCGGCGCGGGCCATGGCCAGCGGCGATACCGACGAGCGCATCGCTGCGCTGCAGCAGGCCATTGCCACCCCCGACGACGCCACGCTGGCCTTTATCCGCGCGATGGGCGAAGACGCCGTCAAGATCGCAGGCGACAAGGCCATCGTCATGAAGGACGACAAGGGCTACGACCCGGTGAGTGGCGCCGAGGTGCCTGTGCCCGACGATGCCGAAGACATCGTCAACAACAACCGCATGCGGGGCGAGTTCGACGCAGCGCTGGCTTCGCTGCAACTGCTGTCGCCCGATGTGGCCCAGCGCCGCACCGCCATCGACGCGCTGCGCGAAGAGACCGACGAGGCGCGTCTGCCCCTCATCGAGAAGGCCCTTGCCGCCGAGAAGGACGTTGCCCTGCAAGCCCGGCTCGAAGCCATCCGCGCGCGCATCCTGCTGGCCGGCAGCGACGCGTCGCAGCGCCTGAAGGCCGCGCAGTATCTGGCCACCAGCGGCAACCCCGGCACGCGTACGGTACTGCTGGAGCAGCTGCGCAATGAACAGGACCCCCAGGTCAAAGCCGCCATCCAGGCCGCGCTGACAGCGGTGGAAGGCCGCCTGCAGTGGGGCGAGAAGCTGGCCGCGCTGTTCACTGGCATCAGCCTGGGCTCCATCCTGCTGCTGGTGGCGCTGGGCCTGGCCATCACCTACGGGCTGATGGGCGTGATCAACATGGCCCACGGCGAGCTGATGATGATCGGCGCCTATGCCACCTATGTGATGCAGGGCGTGTTCCAGCGGTACTTTCCGGGTGCGTTCGACTGGTACTTGGTCGCGGCCGTGCCGGTGGCATTCATGGCGTCGGCCCTGATGGGCGCGGTGCTGGAGCGAAGCGTGATCCGCTTCTTGTATGGCCGCCCGCTGGAGACGTTGCTGGCCACCTGGGGCATCAGCCTGATGCTCCAGCAGCTAGTGCGCACCGTGTTCGGTGCGCAAAACGTGGGCGTGGAAAACCCCGCGTGGATGAGCGGCGGCGTGCAGCTCATGGACAACCTGCAGCTGCCCTGGAACCGCGTGATCATCGTCGCCTTCGCGCTGGCGGTGCTGGCCGGTGTGGCCTTCCTCATCAGCAAAACGCGCCTTGGCCTGTTTGTGCGCGGCGTGACGCAGAACCGGCCCATTGCCTCGTGCATGGGCGTGAACACGGCGCGGGTGGATACCTATGCCTTTGCGCTGGGCTCGGGCATCGCGGGCCTGGCGGGCTGCGCGCTGAGCCAGGTGGGCAACGTGGGGCCCGACCTGGGGCAGAGCTACATCGTGGACTCGTTCATGGTGGTAGTGCTGGGCGGCGTGGGCCAGCTGGCCGGCACCGTGTATGCCGCGCTGGGCCTTGGTGTGCTCAACAAGTTCCTCGAAGGCTGGACGGGCGCCGTGCTGGCCAAGATCGCCGTGCTGGTATTCATCATCATCTTCATCCAGAAGCGACCGCAGGGCATCTTTGCGGTCAAGGGGCGTACGGCCGATTGAGGCCGATAGAGACAGACTGATATGACTACGCCATCTCCTATCCAACTTCCTGCTCCGGCACCGCTGCTTACCCGCAGCGGCTGGTCAGCCTTTATCGTGGCGCTCATCGTGGTGTGCGCCGTGGCGCCCGTACTCAATCTGTGGGTGCCCGCAGGCAGCATGTTCTACCTGTCGGACTACGCCGTGGCGCTGCTCGGCAAGATCATGTGCTACGCCATCTGCGCACTCGCCATGGACTTGATCTGGGGCTACACCGGCATCCTGAGCCTGGGCCACGGCCTGTTCTTCGCTTTGGGGGGCTATGTGATGGGCATGTACCTCATGCGCCAGATCGGCCGCGACGGCAACTACAAAAGCGATCTGCCCGACTTCATGGTGTTCCTCGACTGGAAGGAGCTGCCCTGGCATTGGGCGTTGTCCGACAGCTTTGTGGCCACGCTGATCCTGATCGTCGCAGTGCCCGGTTTGATTGCGTTTGTGTTCGGCTACTTCGCGTTCCGCTCGCGCATCAAGGGTGTGTACTTTTCCATCATCACGCAGGCTATGACGTATGCGGCCATGCTGCTGTTCTTTCGCAACGAGACGGGTTTTGGCGGGAACAACGGCTTTACCGACTTCAAGCGTATTCTGGGCATGCCGCTAGCCACACAGAACATGCGCATGACGCTGTTCGTGCTCACGGGCGTGACGTTGCTGGTGTTCTTTTTGCTGGCCCGCTGGCTGGTGCGCAGCAAGTTTGGCCGCGTGCTGCAGGCGGTGCGTGATGCCGAAACGCGCGTCATGTTCTCGGGCTACTCGCCGCTGCCCTACAAGCTCACCATCTGGACCATCAGCGCCATGATGTGTGGCGTGGCGGGCGCGCTGTATGTGCCCCAGGTCGGCATCATCAACCCCGGCGAGATGAGCGCCGCCAACTCCATCGAGATCGCAGTGTGGGCTGCAGTGGGTGGCCGCGCCACGCTGATCGGGCCCATCGTGGGGGCGTTCATCGTCAACGGTGCCAAGAGCTGGCTCACCGTGACGGCGCCAGAGTTCTGGCTGTACTTTCTGGGCGCGCTGTTCATCGCCGTCACGCTGTTCCTGCCCGATGGTGTGGTGGGCCTGGTGAAGAAGTTGAAGAAGAACAACAACAAGAAGACCGAAGGAGCCGCGCCATGACGCCTGATCTGATGGACGAAGGCGCGCGGCGCATTCAGGCCCGGCTGGCACCTGCTGCGCTGGGCCAGACCGAATCCGGTGGCCGCACTGCAGGCTTCTCGCGCATCGCCACGCCCGGCGAGGTGGATATCACCCACGGCCGCATCCTGTACCTGGAAGATGTGAACGTGAGCTTTGACGGCTTCAAGGCCATCAACAACCTGAGCCTCGATATCGCACCCGGCGAGCTGCGCTGCATCATCGGCCCCAATGGTGCGGGCAAGACGACGATGATGGACATCATCACCGGCAAGACGCGGCCGGACAGCGGCACGGTGTATTTCGGCTCGACCATCGACCTGCTGCGCCACAACGAGCCGGAGATCGCCAGCCTGGGGATCGGCCGCAAGTTTCAGAAGCCCACGGTGTTTGAGCAGCTCAGCGTGTTTGAAAACCTGGAACTGGCCTTGAAGACGCACAAGGGTGTGACGTCGAGCATGTTCTTCCGTCTCGATTCAGCGCAGTCGGACCGGCTGGCCGAGATCCTGCACACGATTCATCTGGCGGACAGCGTGGCGCGCATGGCGGGGAATCTGAGCCATGGGCAAAAGCAGTGGCTCGAGATTGGCATGCTGCTGATGCAGGACCCCAAGTTGTTGTTGCTGGATGAGCCGGTGGCGGGGATGACGGATGAGGAAACCGCGCGCACTGCGGAGCTGTTTTTGACACTCAAGGGCAAGCATTCGCTGATGGTGGTAGAGCACGACATGTCTTTCATTCGCACCATTTCGGAGATCGTGACGGTGTTGTGCGATGGGTCTGTGCTGGCGCAGGGGACGCTGGACCAGGTACAGGCGGATGAGCGGGTGATTGAGGTTTATTTGGGGCGGTGATGGTGCTTTGCCGCTCTGGTTCCTTTGGTCTTGAGAATGTCCGCTATGCGTTCGGGCTGAGCCTGTCGAAGCCGGGGCTTGCGCGCTGGTTTGGGCGGTGTGCTTGTGTTGAGTGCGGAGGCCGGGTTGTCGCCCCGGCAGGCGACTCACTTTTCTTTGCTTCGCCAAAGAAAAGTAAGCAAAAGAAAGGCGACCCCCAGTCTGCGACCCCTTCGCGTTGCGAAGGGGCAAACCTGCGTCGGGGCGGTTGCGGGGTGCGCCGTGGAACTCGCTTTGCGCCTGCGGCGCGCCGCTCGGACAACCACGGCGAG